>SDBV01002173.1_pt1 | contig 29348 bp, 25 predicted proteins | sample 2277081 | NCBI WGS metagenome assembly SDBV01 (sample SAMN10402039, study PRJNA504765) | marine sediment metagenome | isolation source: marine sediment core GS10_PC15, 223 cmbsf | place: Arctic Ocean: Southern Knipovich Ridge | collected 2010
CTTTTCATCCAGCATTTCATTGAACTTCTTTGTATAAAATGTCTTATAGCAGTGGATGATCGCATGGTCTATCTCTTCGAGGGTCATTGCCCTGGGCTTAATAATAGGGTCAATCAGATTATATTTTCTGTAATCAGTGACTTCTATAGAATCCTTTAATTCATTATAAATATCTGAATAGGGCCATGGGGCTATTGCAAGAAAATGACAAAAGTCCGGATTATACGATATCGCCAGGCGCAGGGTCTCAGTAACACTCTCCTTTGTTTCATCCGGGAGCCCGAGAATCATTGAGGTCTCTGTCACTATACCCACTTCCCTGAGCAGCCTGAGCGCCTCCCTGGATTCCTCTATGCTCAGGTCCTTTTTGATATAATCAAGGCACTCCTGCGCTGTAGATTCAGTACCCACATATATGTGAATGATCCCGGCTTTTCTATATTTAGGAAGGATGCCCCTGTCCCGGATAATATCCTGGGCCCTGGTCTCCATGAGTATCTTTATCCCCAGGTCCTTCTCAACTAAAAGGTCCAGGATCCCCTCCCACCTTTCCCTGTCAGGAGACGGATAATCATCCGTAAAAAGAATAACGTCAACTCCGTATTTGTTATTCAGATGCTCCATCTCTCCCACCACGTCTTCAGGTGAGCGGCCCCTCCATGTCCGGTTCCAGTATTTCTGCTGGGAACAAAAGGTGCATTCCTGTTCACATCCCCTTGAGGTACATACAGACGCAAGCCGTGAACCGGGGATAATGTAATATGTGTAGTCTTCCCAGTCAAGGAGGTCCCACGCCATGGGCTGTGCATCAAAGGAGGGCATAAAAGACCGCGCAGGAGTTGCTGCGATTTTATCACCATCCCTGTATGCAATCCCCTGGACTTCTGAAAGAGGTCCACTATCGGCAAAGGCCTTTAAGAGCTCGGCTATCGTTATTTCTCCTTCGCCTCTCACTATGACGTCAATGCTGTCTGTAAGTGAAAACATCTCCTCATACATGAAGGAAGGGTGCACTCCGCCAATGATAGTAGTGATATCGGGGTTAATTGATTTTGCGAGTTCCAGCACTTTGATGGAATCGGGAGATGTGCAGGTAAACGAAGAAATAGCTACATATTCAGGGGTTGATTCTTCGATCCTTTTCCTGATCTCCTCATAACCGACCTTCTTGGTCATGGCGTCATAAATCTCCGCCTCAAACCCGGCTTCCCTCGCAGCCCCGGCAATGTAGACCAGGTTCAGGGGAATCCAGCTTCCGGCGACTTCGACTACCCCGGCATGGAATGGCGGCGATATAAACAGAATTTTCCTGTTTTTCATGTTTTGTAGTATCGGATTATTTATCCTGACTCCTTTATGTATTATCAGCTTCGCAAAGGTCCTTAACTTTATTCAGGACCGCATCAGCTTCCTTAATATTCAGCCTTTCAACTACAAGCTTGTCGGCAATAACTCCCAGTACCTTTCCCGGTACATCATACCGGATGTCAAAAGTGAGTTCCGTTGAGTTTTCTTCTCCCTGAAAGGTAAATGTCTCCTTTATCGGGAATGAACCTTCCATCTCCATCGTAAACTTTCTGTTCTTTTCGAAGTCACCTACCTTACCGGTGCCGTCATTATTAATACCGAGCATCCTGTAAGTCCATTCGAACGTAGTCCCGGCCTCCGGAACATCACTGGATACATTTCTGACATCAACAAGACTTGTGACATACTTTGTCCAGTTCCCGGGGTCTGTCACATAATCAAATACCTTCGATAATGGGGCATTAATTTTTATTGATCTTGTAATCTTTGCCATGTTTCCTCCTGGTTGCAAAAGGGTTCAAGTGTGAATAAAGATCTATAAGTTTAGATAACATATCAAAGTTCAGGTTAATAGTCTATCGTAAAGTTCAGGGCGAATAATAAACAATCCCCGGGAGGTCATTTGGGGGAAGTCTCATAAACAACAGGCTTTAGCAATGCAATAAGCTCGTCTTCAGAAAACCCCTTGGCAATCCGCTTTATCACAATGCCTTCTTTATTGATTGCTATGAGTCCTGCCCCATAAGCTATGCCATGCTCACTGGATATAATATTACGTTTATCAAAGCCGACAGATGAATCAATGCCATGCTTTAATATGAACTCAATGATCTTTTCCTTTTTATCCTGAATACCTATCCAGATGACCTTTAAGCCTTCTTCCTTATACTCCTCTTCAGCCCTCTTCACGAGAGGGATCTCCTCATCACACCTCTTTCACCAGCTTGAAAAAAAGTATATAAGGACAGGCCTCCCTTTAAATTCGGCGAGGTGGATATCTTCTCCTGTAAATAGATCCTCCAGTGTAAAATCAATAGCAGGGAACGGTACAGGGGGCCCTTGCGTACATGCAGCAATAAAAATGAGCAAGGACAATAAAAAAAGTAGACGATAAATCTTCTGTTGAAAACCTGCCATACAAATCTCCTTATTTATTCTTTTTTGACAATCCTACAATCCATCCGATTAACATGCCGAGAAGCGCACCGGATACCTCATGGATATATGCCATGGGTGTGGTCAGCTGCATCTCTCCAAAATATATGATGGAAAATAGTATCCCGCCGACAAATCCCAGGACCGTCCCAATAATAATATTCTTTTTAACCATGTAACTCTCCTTTTCGAACCTTGGAATAAGGATTTTCATTGAACCTTGTAAAGAACACGCCGGAGGCGCCTATGACAAACATAGCAGCCCCGATTATTTCCCACAGAACCCCGGGGTCATAAATGAGGCCTATAATTGCTTTCTGTTTTTTCTCCTGGGCAGATTCAGCAAAGAAACCCACTCCATTATAAAAAGCGGGCTTGCCGAGTTCAAGCACGTGCGTGTCATTGTTTATTTCCAGGTGGATCCTCCACCTCGTTGAATTCTCACCGGGGTTCTTAAAGAATTCCATGTCACTGATCTTCATGTTGAACCCTTTAATTTCATGAGTATCGCTTATTTTCATCGGAACGTCCTGCTTGTACCCTGTCACAGCGCTTATACCATGCCCAAGCAGTACAAATATTATGGATATGTGCAGCACCTGTGGAGAAAGCACCCTGATCAATCCCTTCCATGCCGTTCTTTTGATAATGGCATCCAGGGAACAGATCAGCGAACTTATCCAAAGCAGAATCATAAGGCCTGTCAGGATATATATCCAGAACAATTTGTCTAATGAATCATTATTCATCGACAGCCACTTTAAAAGGGGCATATCATTTATACCTGAAAAAACTGCAAGGTTCTGGGGTATGTAAAAAGACCCGATGAGAAATAATCCCATACTGATACCTGTGACCCATAGATAAGTCTTTATAGATAGAAAAAATTTAAGCATAATCTCTTTTGAACAGTTCCTCCATCAATTCCCCTCTTTGGCAAAGAGGGGGCAGGGGAGATTTTATTAATTATAATTAACACCTTTAAAATTGTGTCCACGGGCTGCCCAATAGAGGCATGACCCCGAGATAAGAAAATACCAATATTGGAAATCCTGCCAGACCAACTATGGCCGCCGGTTTGCCGAAAAGAGAGTTCATCATCCTGCTGTGCAGATAGAAGCTGTAATAAAACCATACTATTGTGATCCAGAGTTCCTTTGCCGTCCAGAGCCAGTAAGAACCATAAGTAAGGTAAAACCATACGCTGCCCCCTATCAGCGAATAAGAAAACAGCAGCCAGCCGAAAAGCGCTGATCTGTACTGAATCATCTCATGGAGTGCAGACCTCTCCCTTAAATAAAATATCCCGGCTATAGAACTGACAGTAAACAGCGAAAATCCCAGTATAAAAAAAATTATATAGAGGTAAAACCATATTGAGTTCATATTCGGGTCAATCGAATCCATCCTCCCCTGGAAGACTGCAAAAAAGCATAGAAAAGCAACAAATAATGGAATGGTGTCTAAAAGCATTTTCAGGGACACTTTCCTGGATAAATAAAGATAAAAGAAACTGCCTGCAACTAACAGGGCCATAACAAGAAGGATATCGTGTCTCTCAGTAACCGGCATCCAGCCGAGATAAACGGCCCTGTAGAAAATGTACCCTGTATGAATCAGGAGTCCGAGCACAAAAAAAACAATCCCCTTTTTGTCCCCGATCATTGAGAGGCCGTACAAAGAAATAAATACTAATATCAGCAGCAAATTTGTCATGTAGTATTAGTATCCTTAATCTCTCTGACCTTCCTTCTGATCTTTATCCATAAATATGCGCCGGCACTGACAAAGATAAAAGCCAGAATATGCTTTACTATCAATGCGGGTATCTGGCTCTTCCCTGCATAATGAGACCACTCAAACTCTGTATAAAAATAAGTCCTTGGAATCCCGCCGAGTATTATCCACGCGAGTGAGAACTTTGCCAGGAATGTTAAGCTGTCATACAGCCTGAGGAAGTAAGCCCTGACCTCAGGTTCATCACTGTCGCCGAACTTCTTATAGATGACCCAAATGGCAATGCCGCTTGCAAGCAGAAGCGCCGTTGCTACATCGTGAAAGTAGTTGTTCATCATCAATATAACACCTGTTGTTTCACTCATTTGATCACCTTTTTTTATTGTATTAGAGAACCAGGAGCCCTGATCACAACAAGACTCTGTCCAAAATATATCTTACATTAATATATATAAACAGTTATACAATGACTGGTGCGAAAACTGATTGTATATAATACTTTGCATTTGTGAAAAATGTGTGAATTAACTTAACTTATATAAATAAATTTTTACTTATTTAATAAAGCTTTTTTTATCATTTCATCCCGCCCGGGCCTGAATACAATCTCATCATTCCGTAACGCATCATTCCAACGGGCATCCCGGGATAAGCCATCATAATGCCGGCGTGTTCATCAGGTGTAATGGGTACCAGCTCCATCATTCCACCCCGTTTGCGTGGACGCTGCAGGGAAACAGAATTTACGTATGCCGATACTGCAAGGTTATCTTCATCAGGCATGGCGTCACCATAAGATGCCATCGGGGTGCCGTCAAGTCCGGTTGTTACTGAAATATAGATATCCTGTATTTTTGAACCGCGTTTAAAGGGTTCAGATGCAAAACCTCTTGGTTTTATGGGAAGACCCCGGTCGTCTTTGAGTTCATCCGCCTTGGGTCCGTCTCCCTTCCCCTGCCGGCCGTGGCACTCCCAGCATTTGGCCTGATCAAAAAGTCTTTTACCCCGGTCAACCAGATTTGTACTGACAGCAGGCAGTTCAGGCACAACTATCGGGGAATCAGGGTCTTCTTCCTCAAATCTTTCAGAAAAAGTTTTAATAAAATAAGTGACCGCCCATTTATCTTCCCTGCTCAGTCCGAACCAGGGCAGCATCCCCGTGCCCCTGATGCCGCGGCTGATGGTTATGTAAATATCTTCGTCTGTCGGCAAAGAACCTGTAGGTGTTGAGCGGAACTTGTAAACCCCTGCCGAAAGATCGCGGGGTTTAAGCTGCATATCAACAGATCTGATACTCTTGCCGTCGCCGTTGTCACCGTGGCAAATGGAACAGTGTTTCCCGTAAATAGCCTGTCCTCTTTCAACTCTGCCCGCGTCTTCCGGCGGGCGCGGTCCGGACAGGTCAACCACAATCTCGTCACCTGCCAGCCACTTCATCACCTCACCCATCATCCCGCTGTTCATCTGGTAATATCCGTAAGCGGCTGTAAGGGCCAGGATTATTATGCTAATAAGTAATATTCGTTTCATGAAAAATATTTATAAAACAGGATTCACTTCAGCATCCCCTTATCTCTTGCATACTGCTTGAATGCCCGGCCCTGAGGAAACTGGACCATCCACGAGGTGATGTGGCTCATGGGAAAGCCTCTCCATGATATCTGTGATATTCTCTGTAATATCTTTGGAATACTGAAGAGGTCTGATCTCAACCTGATTATCGCTTCCTCCCTGTCACGGGGACTCATGGTCGGATGCTCAAATACGGCACGGTTGCCGTCATAGCTGTCCCAGTCAAGTCCCTCGATAAGGTGCGGCTTGTAGGTTTCGTATAGCTCGGTCCCGGGAAATGGTGTTGTCATTACAGGGTGAGCAGAAACTTTCAGTTCATCGCATAATTTCAATATCCCGTCAAAATCCTCCCGCCTGTCCTGCCTTCCTCCAACCATGATAAAGAGCATTACTTCTATGCCGTAGTCCCTTATCTTTTTGATAGCGTCCCTTCTTTCTCTGCCCTGTTTAGTTACAGCTTTATATTCCTCCAGGCTTGCCATGTTGTTTGACTCCCACCCAAGAAGCACGGCAGTAAGTCCTGCCTTGCGTGCATACCTGAGGAGCTCATCAGAGCGGGGGTGCTGAAGTGATTTGATATCACCGGAGCCGAACCACCACTTGCCCCTTACATTCTTCGCCATCTCCCTGTAGAGTTCAATTGTCTTCGCAGTATTTACTCCCCATATATTATCGTCAATTCCCCAGAATAATTTACATGAGCTTGAGGCAACCTCTTTGACGACCTCATCAATCGGGCGCATCCTGACCTTGCCGCCGAAGAATTTGTGCACCGAACAAAATGTACAGCTGAAAGGACATCCGCGGGAAGTCTGAAAATACCCGTAAACATATTTCGTGTTCCACAGGTTTGTCACAGGCCGCGGCAGTCCCGAGAGGACAGGGAACTCACCTTCGTATACGGGCTTCAGGTCATTTCTTTCAGCATCGTCCAGCACTTCCTTCCAGATTGTCTCTGCCTCACCGAGAACAACAGCGTCCGCATTTGCTTTCGCTTCATCGGGCAGTGCAGTTACATGGATGCCGCCTAATATTACTTTTTTACCGGCTTCACGCAATTTGCCGACCATATCATAAACCCACGGCGCCTGGGGGGTAAGGACAGTGAACCCGACCACGTCCGCGTCAACACGCTCAGGCTGCAGCAGCTCTTTGTTGGCATCAAGGAGCTCAACCTCAACATCGGGTTTCACCTGGTTAGTAAGTCCGGCAAGATATTCAAGGACGGGCGGTGCAATAGGCAGGCCCTTTGACATCTGTCCTTTTTCACCGAATGGCGGAGATACAAGTAATAGTTTCATTTATTCTAGTGTACTAAATACAATTTCACTTCACAATAGTATGTATTCTTTTTAGTGACTATACAGTTTAGTAATCTTTTTTCAGGGAAAGGCTGCAATTAACGAATGGATGATTAACCGACCAGGCTGACTACATTTTCATTCACATCATCTTGCGCCTTCAGGTGTGATGCGTTAGAAGAGAAAATCCTGAATTTGCGTATTCCCCACTTATGAAGCCTGAACTTTACAGACGTGGAAAGCACTCCCAGGCCGTACTGAACGCTCCGGACAAAATTTATTGATGAGGCTTCCTTAAAGTATTTGGTGGGGCAGGAAATTTCACCCATCGAAAATCCGAAATATACAGCCTGTGCAAGCATCTGGTTATCAAACAAAAAATCATCTGAGTTCTCATTTAGAGGAAGCTCTTCAAGCACTCTCCTGGAAAATGCCCTGTAACCTGTATGGTACTCTGAAAGCTTGTGATCTATAAGTATGTTCTGTACAAATGTCAGGAATCTGTTGGAAATGTATTTGTGCAGCGGCATCCCTCCTTTGAGCGCTCCCTTGCCAAGGATCCTTGAACCCAGCACAACATCATACTGTCCGTTCGCTATAAGGGAGGCCATGGCAAGTATGAGCTTTGGAGTATACTGAGCATCAGGATGCAGCATGATAACGACATCCGCTCCAAGCTTCAATGCCTCGGTGTAGCAGGTCTTCTGGTTCCCGCCGTATCCCCTGTTTTCACGGTGAACAAAAGTTTTAATATTTAATTCGCTAGATAACCGGGCAGTCCTGTCAGAACTTGCATCATCAACAAGGATAATGTCATCAACATATTCATGAGGTATTTCATTATAGGTATCCCGCAATGTTTTCTCTGCATTATATGCGGGCATAACAACAACGACTTTTTTACCAAATATCATATTTCCGCCTTTTCACCTTATTACAGTACTTTTGACAGATAATGGAGCAAGAAACATTCCACTCGTAATTATCTTTGAAAATCATTTAATTAGCCTAAAGGTGAGCGAAAATTCATGCCATAATGACATTATTTTGCTATTTTGACAATAAAATTATCCTTCTAAATCCTCATGTTTACTGCGTCATTTTTCCCGGATAGGCTTGCCCTTTATCCCCGTCATTTTTATCAACAGCCTTTTCCATTGCCCGGACGAGATATGCGGGATTAAACGGCTTTGTGATGAAATCAACTGCGCCGTGACTTGCTGCCTTCTCTGTCATGCCCGTCCCGAGATGGCCGGTCATAACGACCACAGGAATATCCGTGTTAAATTCCTTTATTCTTTTAAGCAGCTCCATACCGGACAGCCCCGGCATTTCAATGTCGGTAAGCACAGCACTGAAGTTCTTTTCTCTTAAGCAGCCTATAACCTCATTCGCATCATTACAGGGAGTAACACTGAAGCCATGCAATTTCAACAGGCGGCTAACGGAATCAAGAACAATGCCGTTGTCATCAACAACTAAAATCGAACATCCATCATTTCTACTCATAAATTCAGCACCTCACTCTTTAATCCGTTTTTTCAGTTTCATTAAACATCCCGATACGAAGTATCATATTCAGAAGAATACTTTGAATAATGGATGCACTTCTTTATGTCACAATGCAAATAATATCTGCCATTCAACAGTTGTTAAAGCAGATGTTTTACAGAATTCTTATTAGTATGCTCCCCTGTTGTTAATCTCGTCTGCCAGGTCTTTGGCAATTTCCGTAATAGCCACATAGATCACATCATCACTGACATAGTATGCAATTGCACTTTGGATATCCTCTAATGCATCTCCAACTGTTGCTTCAGTTCCTTCACGAGCTGGATTAAGCTGCACAATTAACTCTAATTCACCCTGATTAAGCGGTATCGTCTCCACGAGGCCATCAACTATATTTAAAAGCAAGGCTGCCAGTTGACGTTTTGCATGTTCCTCTATTGTTTTCTTCCCCTTATAGGATAAGGCTAAGAGCAATCCGGATTTATCAATAAAGATATAACTTTTTGCAGCAGCCCGATTTCCGTAATTATAATCCAGGTCATATTCTCCATAGTGATTCTTCCAGTATCCAACACCCCCGGTTTCTCCTACAAGTGCAGATGCAGATGCTGCCATCCCGCAAATAGCGATGATGCATAATAATACAAGCAGCTTTTTCATTTTTTTTCTCCTTCCGATGATAAGTTTATTGGAGTCCCTTAAACCGGGCCTCAGGGAAAAACAGAGCTGAAATATCTCTAACCAATTTTTAAAATTCGAAAATACTCAGCATAAATCTGCTACCCTATTATATAAGAATGCAAATCTCTTGCCAAAATGCAAGTCTTTGTTATTTAATGATAATTTCACCTTATCTGTATATTTTCCTGACAAAATGGCAAATTATTTGCCATTTTGTCATTTCGAATTATGAATATTCAATTTACGGAAAATTCAGAGGAACAAAAAAGACAATTAACAATTAACAATTAGCAATTAAAAAGATAAAACAGAGCATATCGAATTACGAAGTTATCTGCTTAAGCTCGTACCATCTTATGAATACCTCTTGACAGAGACAAAGGCGCCCCGATGATAATCAGCAGTATTCCAATTTTTAAGACAGGAAGTCCCGGGTCCTTAGCTGCCTCTAGAATAACCCAGTATGTCTGATCAATAAAGTACAATCTGAAATTGCCAAAACTGACCCCCTGCCCCGGGTCTCCCTCGGCAATCACTTTCTCACCCATGAAGACCCTGATTTTAAATACAGGCTTCCGGATATTAAATTTAGATGTATATGTTCCTGTTTTTTCAGAAACCTTTTCAGCCTCCATTGAGACCAGGAACCTGTATGGAAAAGGCTCTATCTCAAAAAAATCGCTCCTGCCCGGCGCAAGAACCCTTAAGGGTTTATAGCCTCCGAACTTCACCTCGCTGCCCTGGTAAAGTTTAATGCCGGGGGCAACACCAAAATCGAGTATGTGATAGTAAGTGCCATTAATTTTTTCAGGAGGAAATGCCCCGACCCTGTATGAGTTGGAACCCTTATCCGTTAAGGTCAGCTCCGGTTCCCGGGCAAATATGCTTTTGTCCATCTCAGTATCAAGCAGGCTCTCCTTTAATCCGGGCTCAATGTCCTTCACGCTGTAAGTTTCTGTGACCCACGGCGGCTTTATGATATCACCTTCTCCTATCATCCGCTGGCCGGACTCCCTTAATAATAGGCTCAGGAAAAACCCTGTAAAAAACAAAAGGACCCCGAGAGGCAGAACCAGCCAGGTAAAGAACCGGGCCTTTCCCTCTTTCAGGACATGCATTGACGCCCTTAAAAGATTCAGATAACCGGCAACTAAGAACATAACAAAGGGGACCTGTATTAAGAGGTTGTTCCCGATCCCCATTGCAAAACTTCCAAAGGCCTCATCCATCCATATGGAAGTCAGGACATAATAAATAACCCAGCCCCCGATCATCCAGAATAAAAAGACCTTCGATGAAAGCACTTCAAAAGGCAGCTTTATGAATTTATATTTTGAGATCAAAATTATTTTCACCCATTTCTTATTAGTTTGGTCATTGATAATTGATCATTTAATCTGTTCTTTTCCCTTCCCTGCCTTCACATATCCCCACTTGCCCAGGACCTCATCAAGCTGAATATTTATATTCTCAACGTCAACCCATGCGCCTAAAGGAATAGGGTTGCAGCCTCCCGGATGTCCGAGGGTATCAATATGCAGAGGGGTGCTGCAATACAGACATACGAGGTGGTCCTCTCTCTGGCCGTAACCGTCCGGCGGACATATTTCGCAGGCGTCAAGTGCAACAGAAAGGCCCTTCCCCGGCTTCTTGATAACGATGATCCTCATTTCTTCACCTTCATGCACCATTGAAAACTTGTGAAGCATTCCGTCCATTAAATCCACCCCGGGGACTTTACGGGGGATCCTGACCGTCCCCTTATCAACTACAACCGGCGTCGGCACCGGCTCATAAATTTGTGATACTGTCTCTCCCCGCTGTGAAAACCATGCCGTCAGAACAATTGCCGTAAACAAAAAAACAGGAAGCGCCTTCTTTCTCCTGTCAGAAAGTATCATGGATTTTATTTTTCGCTTCTGTACATTTGTCTGCGCCTCCGGTTCAGGCAGCGGACTGAAGAGGCCGAAATATATAAACATTAAAGGGAAGAAAAGCAGAATGATCAGTGACGCAAACGACGCAAGGTCCGCACCGAAAAAAATACCTATAAAATCCCATACAGTCGTTTTGAGTATCGGGTGGTCCGGGATGAGAAACAGTAATAACGTCTGGTGGACAAAGTCATGGACAAACTTCATAAATCCGCGCTGGACAGAAGGGATAAGTGACAACTCGGCTATGCCTTTTATTCCGCTTCCGAGCAGCTTGACTATCGCGAGAAATAGCAGGAGTTGGGGAACGTCAAAGAATTTCCCTATCCAGTACGGCCTGTAAAATCTGGCAAGAAGATAAATAATTATACACGGTATAAGAAATCCGGCAAATGCATAAACATAAGGCTGCACCTCGACACCTTTTATAAAGGCGAGTTCCTTGAGGAACAAAAGCGACCCTATACTGTCGGGAACAAAGAAAATCAGAACAGCGGAAAAAACAATGATCCAGCCGGCTGCTCCTTCAGAGAAAAAGGACTGCCCGGATGGTGAGGACACATGTTGAATTGAATCAGCATTCCCGAGCGGCCTGAAGAGATTCGTCCCTGATGCATGCAGAAGGGAGGCCGCGCTCAATACAAGAAAGAAGGCAAACGACGTCGCAATTATACTGGTTAAAACCTGTTTGTTAATTGCATCCTGAAATAAAATGAATATAATTATTGATATTATCAGAGATGCTGCAATGCCAAGATTAAAGGGCTTCATTAAACCCTTCTTTCCCTTCTGCAAAAGGCAGGAATAGAAAACAAGCCCTATGAGTGCTATCTTGATGCCTTCTTTGAATCCTATTAATTTAGCTTCTAACATAAAGAACCTTTAACAGAGAATATCGAATATCGAACAAGGAATGTAGAATTACGAAGTATTTCTTTTACTTCAGACTTCGATATTCTTTATTCGATATTCGACATTCTCTGTTTTTTTTAAATCATTTCGTCCTTCTTAATCATCCCGTCTTCCATCGTCAATATCCTCTGTCCCCATTTGGAAACAAAGGGGTCGTGGGTTACAAGGACTATTGTGAAATGTTCCTCGTCGTGAAGCTTCTTAAGCAGCCCCAGGATCATTACCGTGTTTTCCCTGTCGAGATTTCCTGTAGGTTCATCCGCTAAAAGAAGTTCCGGGCCGTTAATCAATGCCCTGGCAATGCAGATACGCTGCTGCTCGCCTCCTGAAAGCTGCGAAGGCCTGTTATTTAACCTGTGTTCCAGCCCGACACGGACCAGGGCATCTGCAGCCTCTTTTTCATCTGCCATGCTGTGGAAGTACTGGGCCATCATCACATTTTCAACAGCATTAAGATAAGGAATAAGGTGCGACTGCTGGGTTACAAAACCAATCTTTTCCCTTCTGAATACAGCGAGATCATTTTCAGAAAGCCTGTTGATGACCGTAGAGTCAACATTCACATCACCGCTCGTAGGGCTGTCCAGGCCCCCGATAATATTTAATAGAGTGCTCTTGCCCGAACCCGAGGGCCCCATAATATTGACCCACTGGCGCTTCTCAACCTCCATACCGACCCCGCGAAGCGCATGAGCAGTTTCATATTCCTTAACAATGTTTATTAATTTGATAAATGACATTTAACAATTCTCCCAAAATCCGTTGTTCGTAATTAGTAATTTGTAATTAGTAATTTGTAATTGTTTTACTCTCCTCTCAGTATCTCCGCCGGGCTGTACTTCAACGCGTCCCTCACCGGAAAATGGCTTGCCAGCAACGAAATGATCAAACCGGCTGCAGCGGATAATAATGCTACATAAAACGGCATTGATATATAAGACTCAAACGCTCCCTTTGAAATTATCTGCATAGAAATATATCCGAGAACAAACCCTGCAGAACCCCCGATCAATCCGATCAATAGAGCCTCTGCAGCATAAAAAAGACTTATCTCATTTTTCCTGGCGCCTATTGCCATCATTATCCCTATCTCCTCCCGCCTCTCAAAGACATTGGCGCCCATCGTACTTGCGACACTGATAACAGAAGCAAAGAGGACAACCGCGGTCACAAGGGCCATGAGGAGCTGTATTTTATTCAGCAGCGACTCTTCTGCAAACGCGACCTGGCGGAATGTTTTCACGGAAGCCCCCGGGACAACATCCCTTATTTCTTTTACAGCATTATCCAGTTTCCCCGGCCTGCCCCTGACAAGGACGGCACTGAGTTTATTGTCCAGTCCGGTCAATTCCCAGGCATCAGCTATTGAGAGGAGAAACGCATTATCTTCCGGCCCGCCTCTTTCAATAAAACCTGTAACAGTGAATGTAATTTCTTTACTTTTAAAAAATCCCCCCTCACCCCCCTCGAGTCGAGTCTCCTCAAAAGGCAGCTCCGACTTTCCCAAAGTGGGGAACAGCCGAATACTCTTGCCTATATCAAGTTGTAATGCATTTCTTAGATTACTACCGGCAAGAACCTCATTTTGATTTACCGGCCGCTTCCCAGTAAGCCTCCACCCGCTTTCTTTTAATGAATTGATATCAAGCCCTATTACTTCAATTGACTGACCACCGGTGTAGACATTGCCGAGCACCTGTCCTTTCGCATCGGTTACATTATCAATTTTTAATATTTTGTCCAGCACATCATAATCAAGGTAATTACTTTCTGCAGATGAAACAATAATATTGGCGCCATAGGCCTTCAGTTCAGACCCGAGTTTCTCATTTATCCCGATGGTAATGCCGGTCATGGCCGTAATGACCGCAACCGCCAGGGTTATGGAAATCGAGGCAATAAACGTGCGCCCCTTTCTTTGAGAAATTGATTTCCTTAAGAAAAGTAATATCCAGCGCCTCTTCATTCAGCTCCTTTCAGGACAACGGCCGGTTTCACCTTCAGGGCCTTTCTGATCGGGAGTATTGTCCCGGCAATCGAGATAAGGACAGCACTGCCTATTGCCGCCGGTAAAAGCATCGCCCCATGTTCAAACCCGGAGCTGAATACTTCTACGCCTATATATCCTGAAACTAAAATTGATAATGCATATCCGGACAGTCCCCCGATCAAACCGACAACAAGCCCCTCTGTCAAAAAGAGCGCCGTGATCGTCAGGCTGTCCGCGCCTATTGTCTTCATAAGCCCTATCTCTTCGGTTCTCCGCAGTAGGCTCATTATCATTGTTGTAGATACTCCAAGGGCTGCGGCCGTCAGTACAATGAAAGAGAGGAAGTAGATCAGCATAGTCAATTTATCCAGGACCCTGCCCTCTGTATCCGCAATCTGCCATACAGGCCTTGCAGTTGAACCCCGGAAAACCTCTTCAAGCTGCCTGGCTATGGAAGTAACATACCCGGTGCAGTACCATTTCTCAAACTCGGCCTGGCTCATTTTATCAGGGTCTCTATATGCAAATTCATCCATCGGCTTTGTCAACGCACTTACCATTACCCTGGAGACCTTCCCTTCCATCCCTTTCATTTTCTGGAGTGCCTCAAGGCCCATAAAAATCCTGTCATCTTCAATGCCCCCTGTATCTATGGTCCCTGAAACCAGGAATTCATTCCCGTCTATCATGATCTTATCGCCTATTTTCCTGCCTGACCGATATGCCAGTGAAGTCCCTAAAATTACCTTCTTATCATTGTCAGGCCACTCCCCTTCTATATTCCACCATGGTGAAACAGTCAGTGTGCCTGCAGGAAAAGTGGTACTTGCCCCCGGAAGCGGGAGCTGCTTTTCATACCACATCCCTGTAATACCCGCCTTTTCAGTCCGGCCGTCTAAAATTACATCCGCCTCTGTCTCAAGAAAAGGCGCTATCCCGACAATATTATGCCTCCAGAAAATGGTCTTGGACTTTACAATGTCCTCCTGCCTCAGATACCGCTTCTGACCGGAGATGTCCGCCAGCCCTTCTACCTTCGGCTCAATGGTTATATTTGCACCGAACGACCTCAACTCTTTAGATACCTTCCCCCCTATCTCGAGAGAAATGCTTATAAGGGAAGCTGCCAGAGCGGTCCCCACCGTAACCGAGGCGATCATCAGGGCCATCGCCTTTTTCTGGTTCAAAACAGATTTTTGAATGATTTTAAGAAGCATTTAATTACTCTCTTGAACAGTCTTCTGCTTTTTCACAAATTTAAAACTTCTAATTACCAGATACACAAATCCCAGACAGAGCCCTGCCAAAGCCAAAACCTCACCCCAGTCCCGCTTTACCGAAAGCCTTGTCCACATCCTTACTTCCTCAAATGAGATAACGCTGTTTTCAAACGAGGCATCCTCCGATAATCTCACGTCGCGGTTCAGCACTATGTCCTTGTTCCGGACAATGCGAAGCCTTATCAGGGGCTCTTTTATATCATTGTTACCCCCCGGGAAATATCTTACATAATATGTCAGGGGTGAAAGCAGCCTGAAATAACCCTCATTCCCCGGCGGAAATAGTTCCATGTACACAAAAGAACTGTCCAGCACCTTCCCGGTCTTTGCCCTCAGTTCATACCTGGGAGAATATCCGAAATCTTTTATCCTGAACATCGCTCCTTCAATGAGCTTCGGCAGGCCGCTGGTCAGGGCAAGCTCTACAGGACTTCCTTTTTCCTTTGGATGAAAAAGCACCTTCCCCGCCAAACCACTGACGGTCTTTCCGTCATCGCTGAATGAAGGGTTAATCTCTTTAATTGTCAGCCCGAAATCAGGCGGTGCCGCAAACCTTCCCATATAAAACGGGCCCGGCAGATATTTACCGTGGCCGCTGTAAAAAGACTGTCCTTCCGTCAGGATTACTTCCGCACTGAACCTGGTAAAGTGGCCGAGCCATAAACCGGATACTACTATCAGGAGCGCCGCGAAACCCAGCCAGTCCGGCAGGATCATCGACCTGCGTCTATTTACCGCTGATACAGAGACCACAACCAATATAATAAGTGAATCAACAAGCATAGGGAAAGAATAAAGGATCTCGATGCACGACCGGGGATTGCCGCTGAAGAGGCCCGTTTTTTCAACAGCAAAGTATGCAGCGCCAAAGCTCAAAGCAAGGAAGAGAAAAAAAGACCTCATGACCAGATCCCGCCTTTCCTCATGGGAGGGACATCATCGTCCTTGCCGAATACCTCAAATTCCATGACCATCCATCTGTTATTGACCTTCTCAAGATAGTACCTCACCCTTATCGGGTTTGCCTTTACTCCGGACTTTTCCCTCCTGTTCTGCCTGTTCTGCACATTCAGGAACCAGACCTCCCGTGCAACTGCCGCGGCCCTGTTCGGAGACAATAAAACAGTCTCTTCCATTTCAAAGACATCCTTGTCATAAACAAGTATCCGGTTGTCCTTTTTCCAGTCGCTGATCTCCTGAACTACCCTCCTCTTAATCATGTTTTCCGCCGGGAATGCATTCAAGGCCAATGCCATATTTCCCCCGGTATTAAAAAGAGTCGCAAAATTCTTGTTGAAGAGCTTAAGGGTATCTTCTACTGATTTCTCTTCGGCAGCTTTATCATATACGCCGAGTTGAAAGCGTAAATGAATGAGGCCGTCCCTGCTTAAAAAAAAAGATAAAGTAAGGGCCAGCGCTATCCCGCATATAATTGAAGCAATAATCTTTTTCATGTCAGAGCTTCGACCCCGAAAATATGGCGCGTATTTTCCACGACCGCGTCAATGCCCCAGTAAGTTATTATCACCGTGATCAGCAGGAACATCATGAACCAGGCAAGCTTTCTGCCCCTCCAGCCGAGCGTTACGCGGAGGTGAATCGACAGACCGTACAGAAGCCAGGAAATAAGAGACCATACCTCAACAGGGTCCCAGCCCCAGTAGCTTCCCCAGAGGTCCTTTGCCCAGATGGCGCCCGCTATAATCATTATGGCATCGGCTATGAAGCCGTAAACGACAAACCTGAACATGTTTTCTTCAATGACCTCCAGCCGGGGAAATTTCTCATAGAAGCCTGTCTCAATCCCTTTTCGCTTTTTGTTGTCCTTCAACACATACAGCAGCCCCATACCCGAGGCGATCGCGTAGGCCCCAAAGGCAAGCTGGGCAAACATAACATGTATCAGGAGCCAGCTGCTTTTAAGCGCTGCCGTAAGCGGAAGAGGGTCCGGTGCCTTCATGACTCCATAACCCAGAAGCAACAATGTTGCAGGGACAGTGAACAGGGCCACCCCGGTCATCTCCCTGTTTTTTATAAACAGGTATATTGTCAGCCCTATCGCAAACCAGCCCCCTGTTATGGCATTCTCAAGTTCGGCATTGGCAGGGAAATAGCCCGTCCTTAACCATCTCATTGCAAATACAATTGTGTGCGCTATAAAGGCCGGCAATACAAGATAGCTCACAAATTTTAAAGGTTTTTCCTTGTTAAAAACAAAACCCGTAAGCAGCAGTATGCTCGCAAGTGCATAGAGGTAAATACAGCCCCAGACCAGTATATCTTCAAACATCCTCATTTTCCTGACACACTCCTTTCCAGAAGTTCAATGATCTCTTTGTGACCGTGACGCGAAGCATACTTCAGGGCAGTAGTCCCGAGACCGTCCTTTATTTGAGGATCGGCTCCCTTGGCAAGTAAAGCCCTTACATTGTCCGGATGCCCTTTCCTTGCAGCAATGATCAGCGCAGTCTCGCCTTTCCTGTTTCTCAAATCAGTATCAGCTCCACTCTCAAGAAGGATTTTGAGGACTTCTGAACGCTTATAAGCAGCCGCCTCCATCAGGGCCGTACCTCCCTGATGGTTCAGGGCATTTACGTCCGTTCCCTTCTGTATCAGCAGCTTTGCAATCTCCGGCATGCTGTTCCATGCTGCATAAAAAAGTGCTGTCTCACCTTCTACGCCGGTCACGTTAACATCCGCTCGACTGTTAATCAGAATTTTGATAATATCAATATGCCCGCCGCTGATCGCATGCATAAGAGCACTTGTTCCTGCTTTCCCGTCTTTTCCGTCCGTTTCATTCACATCAGCGCCGCGCTTGATCAAGGTTATGACTGCATCGGTACGGCCGCCTGATGCTGCTCTTATCAATGCCGAATATCCCCATTTGTCCTTTGCGTGTATGTCCGCCCCCTGCACCAGCAGAAATCCAACAATTTCATTAAATCCACCCTCTGATGCAAGCATGAGAGCATTCTGCCCCCTTGTGTTCGTTGCGTCAACATCAGCATTTCTGAAAGCAAGCGCCTTTACAGTTTCAGTCTGCCCTGCCGCTGCAGCAAGTATCAGGGCAGTACTGCCCAACTTGTCCCGGGTATCCGTGCCCATGCCGGCATCCAGAAAAAGCCGTACAAGCCCGATGTCTCCTGTTTTAACAGCTTTCAGAAAATTCTCCGGCCCGTACTCAATCCCCCTGCTCTTTAGCTCTTCCTTATGACTTTTGGGAATAAAAGAAGTTCTGGACGTGGTCTCCGGAACGGAAACGACCTTTGGCTGGCAGGCAGCAACTATAAAGAAAGCAAACGGTATAAATAATAAAAATAAAATTATCTTCTTCAACATCGTTTCATCTCCCTCTGAGAAACCCTTCCAGGTCTTTCACAATCTTATCCATCTCATCCTTGAAAGAATGCTGAAAATATTCGCTCCTGCCGTCCATATATATTAAAGGCTTATTGTCCTCATATGCAATTGCTATCCTTACTCTCCGCTGAAAAAAGACAAGCCTCATAATCAGCCCGATCGATGCAAACAGGAAGCCCGCCATAAGCGGTATCTGCCCGTACTCTCTTACGATCATAATCTTTGCCCAGTACCGTATATCCTTAAACCCTATTTTAGTATGCGTCCCGAGATCAATATACTCTCCCTGCCTGATAGTGCCCTCGTTGATTATCTTCCCTTCTTTCTCAATGGATATCCGCATCGCAGGGTTTTTAAGCTCTATGGACCTGCTCTTCTCGACCCCGTCCTCCAGAACATAATCAGGGTAAAACTTCACATTAAACTTAATGCTCTCGTCTTTTTCAAAACGGAACGCATCTTCTTCCCCGTTAAGCACATTAAGGCTGACATAAGCCCCGTCAAGCTCCCGGCCACCCGGCCCCATTACAATAAACAGCGGTGACACCCCTATGCTCTGCGCTACAATGCTTATCGGCCCCCTGTGGACCGGCTCATTTACCCTTATAACTTCATTGAACATTTCATCTTTGTAGCTGATCTTCAGATATAGAAGAAGTTCAGTGGGGATATTGTTCTCATAGGTAGGCTCGACTTTATCGAGATGCAGGGCAAGAGGGGGAAGTTCTCTGAATATCTTCGCGTCTTTTGTGATCTTCTGAAACTGTTTTATGTCCCCCTTGAACTCCTGTCCTTCTGTCAGGGCCAGTTCACCTGAAAACCGGGTGTATGTGAGCAAAAGACTGCCTATGAGACAGAGGATAAAACTGAAGTGGAAAAGCAGGAACCCTATCGGTGAAAGCCGGTTTTTGATTGCCAGGAATGTGTTCGATTCACTGCCCTCAATAATGCACCATCTCTTCTTTTTAAAAAAAGCCTTTATTCTTTCCGAAAACCCGCTGTCCTCAATGTCAGGGGACATCGGGGCAGCACCCTTCTTTTTTATATCTTCGACAGTGAAGGACGGCCTCTCTTTTGTCAGGTGGGCCCTCTTCATCATTACCGGTATCCGGTTCAATGTTACGACAAGTAGATTGATAAAAAACAATGCCAGAAGGACTGCCGTGACCGGAGAAATGTATATGTCGGTAAACCCGATAAAATCAATCAGGGTGTTCAGGATGTTCTTGTCCTTCCACTGACCGTAATGCTCCTCTGAAAGGAACATCCACTTCTGGGGCAGGACAAGGCCGAGAAAATACATAAAAATGAGGAGGGCGATAACAACTGCGCTGAACTTCACGCTCTTAAACAGTCCCAGAAACTTCAATATATATTCGCCTGTATCTTTTTTCTTCATTTATTGATCCAGCCGGAACTTTTTTCTGGCAGCATCGGCTTCAGCCGCCCTGCCGCTGTTTTCGAGGAAAGATACATACCTGCGTATTATATATGGATCATCGGGGAGAGCCCTTACTGCTTCCAGAAAAAACTTTCCGGCAATATCATATTTCTTTTTCTCACCAAGTATGTCTCCTAATTCAATAAATCCATAGCAGTAATGCGGGTCCTCCCCGCAGATCTCTTTCAACTCTTCGAAAGATTCATTGTCTTTCCCTGCTTTTAGTTTGGCTTCCGCATGCAGCATCCTGAGCGGAACATCGCCTGGAAACTGTTTCAGCGGCCCCTCAAGGTATTCAATAACCTTTATATCTTCGCTCCCCGAAAGCATGTTATCCGCCTGGTCCCTGTGCTTCCATAATTCAGGAGGCGATTCTGCGCCGAATACCTCCGGATCTTTTATACCCTCAAAAAGCTGGTCCCCAATAAACCTGTGAACCGCCTTTGTGTATCCCCCCTCTGTATTGTAAGAAATGTCAACATGAATGATCTGCATATTCTTGAATGCAAATTCATCGATAAAGCGCTTCATGGCTGACAGCCTGCTCTTCCCAATGCTCTCTGCATAAACAGGGAAGAAACCGGCATCAATACTTACGGCAACAGGGTCCTTAATGAACGGCAGGGTCTTTGGACTGCAGATACTGATATCAACGTCTGACAGCCTGCCCCGGAGGCATCCGAAATTCATGCTCATATTATCAATATCAGCCTCCCTGAAAACTCCCTTTGTCTTCAGGAACTCTTTTATTTTATTGCCTGCCATGGGAATATCAACAAAAAACTTGTACGGCAATACCCAGTATATCTCTTCAAAAAAATTGAGCTTGAGAGCAGCATCAATGTAATTCGATCTTTGATACAGAGAACCCCGTCTGCCTGCAAGCTGCTCCCGGTTTTCCGCATCTGCAAGGGCCCTCAGCTTCTGAATGTCAGAGTGCTCAACAGCTCCCAGGGAGTCTTCAGAGCTGACATTCACCAGGACCGCCTTATAAATGCCGCCCTTTGCCCAGCCTGCCAGGGCCTCGCTTTTGTTTTCGATCAAAAGGACATTCTCAAGCTTGTCTCTCCCGAAAACAGGGTGCCTTTCGATGCTTTCCTTTTCAGTGCAGGAGAGCAAAACAAGAAGAGGGAGTAACATCCATATCATGAGTAACCTGCTGAATATCTTTCTGTCTGGCATTAAATATACCTTCACATGACATTTTATGATATTTCTTAATTTTTTCAAGAGATTTCTTCTTTATGCTAACAATAATCCTGACAAATAACACCCTGAAAAACATAAAAAAATCAGGCTGAAAGCCTGACAGGTTAAGGTTATTTCAATCAGTCACGGGGTCTGCAGATACAGGCCGGCCCCTGACCTGAATGACCCGGAATACTCACTCAGGGATACAGTGTCTGACAATAAGACAGGATGTCTATGGTCTGACGGTCAGAAAGATTCTCATCCTTTATCATAGAGGGCATATCCGATCCCGGATGTCCCCATCTTATCTTATGTAATGTCTCCTCGGGGTCTGCATTGGCTTCCCAGCCAATTCCGTGTATACCCTCTCGTACTTCCCTGAAACTTATCTTATTTCCGTCTCCTCCGTGGCAGTCAAGACAGTGCCGCATGTAGAGAGGCTCCCCTTTTTCAGGATCTCCGTTCACCATCCCTTCGGCATTAAGTGCAAGATTAATATCAATCATCCCCTCCCCGATAAATTTTACGAGCGACCAGACATCATATACCGAAAGTCTGAGAAATTTGCCAAAGTCGTGATTTTTCTTATCATTTGTTATAGCAAAGAAGAGATCCTCAGGCCCCATTTCCCTGGCATCATAAATGCCGCTGATCCCCGTCCTGTATATGTTGTCCCTGCCATAGCGCCCGCCTTTCCCTTTATAGTCCCAGCCGTGGCATTCTTTGCATCTCCATGTAGTAGCAGCCTCTCTCCTGCCCCTCTTCGGATACAAAGGATGACTGTCGCTGAGATCAACCTTTTTAACTTTCGGCCAGTTGTCATAAAGCAGCGCCCCGTGCCTGACATCAGCTATTATATAGCCAAGGGGCAGACTTTTTTCCTCTTCCGGCTTGACTGTATTAATGACAACCAGGATCAATGTTGAAACAATTAAAATTGGGATAATATATTTGTACATGGTAAAAGGTTATGTTAAGCAAAAAGCAAGAGAGCCTTCTCAACCTCTCTTGCCTTTCAATGAAAATATGATAATTTATTTAGTAGTCACCCGGCACTCCTCTTGAATATCGCGGAGGATCTGTTCTACCAGTCTGATCACTATTATGCTGTCCGCAAGCTGACCAGTCAACAGTCTTGCTTGCTGAGAAGTAACATGTAGGACTATTGTCCGCAGTGCCTGTCCAGTCTCCCGGGTTATGGCTCATGTATATTCCGCCCTGGAACCTGTAACGAGGCTCGCCGGTCCTTGGATCAGCACCCTGAAGTGAAGTATCCATTCCGTGTATGCCGCCGTAGCCGTCATTGAACGATCCGGTCTCACCAATCAATCCGCCGTGGCAGTTCCTGCAGAAGCTGCCGTCATTGCCGTTGTAATTACCGATCAATGATATTTTAGCCACATTCCAGGCATTGGTTTCAAGACCATGCCACCAGCGGGTATCGGTTGAACTCTTATCGTCCGAATAAGTTGTTGAGTTATGACAGAGATAGCATGTATCGTCAATTGAATTTGCTGTGAGCATAAATCCGTTTGCACCGCCGTGACCGTTCTGATCCACAGTGTGGCAGTCTGCACAATGCAGTGTTGCCTTTTCATAAACATTATCTGTAATAAGACGGGTTCCATTCTTCAATGTCCTGTCTACCCAGGCAGTATTGCCCCAGTTTGCCTCGTGATTTGCGTATGCCTGGCCTCTAACCGGGTGGAACGATTCATTAGTCGTGTTAAACATTCCATAGGCATCCAGCACAGCAAATCTCTCATATCCGGCAAGGGTCATGGTGCCTCCACCGCTTGCGACATCCAGTCCGTCTGTAGTGTTAAAAGGCTTCAGTCTTATGTTAGACGGCAGCGGATCAGCAGTTACACCTCTCAACTCCACTCCGGTATCGGTCGCGTTAACTGCTATTCCACTCGCACCTCCAAGATCGGCTCCTCTTGAAAAGTCACTGTCATGGCACTTCATGCAGAAGGTATCCATATCAGTAAGCATCTGGTCAGTGCTCCATGTCCATGTGCCACCGCCGGTAATGCACTCATCTATATGACTGCCGCCGCTTCCGCCGGCACAGGTACCATCATATTTGTCCCATACAACTACAGGCGCGGCAGTCGGATTGTCAACATCCCTCAGGTCAACCGTACCGTTGCCGAACGGATGGAATGCCGTGGTAGCTGCTTCTCCTATCGCTGCCTTGGCTTCATCACCCTCTTTATGGCATACAATACAGTCCCAGTTCGTGACCGTACCGCCGAATACGTGGCGCGATGACTGTTGAAAGTCAGTGTTTACAACATCCCTTGATACATATGTCGTACCCGGGACACCTGTATGGCACCCTTTACAGTCTCCGCCGCCGCCTACATTCTTGAATCCCGCATTATGGTAATGGCAGTTCGTGCAGTCCTTGTCAGGGTTATGGTCAAGGTAGCTGTCAAATGTATAGTTGTCGTGGTTTACATTATCGTGGCAGACATTACATACGCCGGTATATCCGCCTGCTGAAGTGTTGTCACCAAGGTCCGAGTTTGTACTGTCGGCCTGGGTAAGAGTAATTGTACCTGTAGTGTTCGAACCGCTTGGCCAGTTCTCAGCGCTCGGTGAACTAATTGCTGTTTTAACTCTCTTAATATTTGTAGTGCTGTCCGTATGACAGGTACTACACACAAACTCTCCGTACTTGCCGCCGCTTACGCCCCATGTACCGTATGATGCATCCTTAACATTAGTGCTGTTATGGATCAGCGCGCTTGAACTGAGCAGGGTAACAATCTGCACGTCAGGGTTGCCGCCGGAGTAGTCTACCCAGCTGCTGTACGCCCTGCCGTCATAGGCCCTGATCTGCCACTTGTAGCTGCTGCCGTCCGCAAGGTTGCCGCATGTTACTTTTGCGGTACCCGGTGTTGAAACAGTGTCGCCGATCGTACAGTTCGGTGTACCTGTGAAAGAGCTTGCGTTCAGGACTATCTCTGCCTCTATGAGGACATTGTCAGAATCAGAGTCAGTAACATTAGCCCATATTACTATTGATGTCTCATCCGTTGTGGTTCCCTGTGTGATCGAGGTAGTATCATCGGTCTTGTACTGTGCAAGAGCTGAAGGATTACCCGGCGCTGAATTCAGCGTACCAACCTCGTATGAAATCGGGTATGCAGATGCCAGCGTATTGCCTGACTTGTCCGCAACAGATGTCGTTATGTTTGCATTGTATGTCGAATAATTGCTCTGTCCTGATGTAGTAAAGGTCACTATTCCGGTAACATCATCACAATTTGACATAGTCCAGCCCGGGCTGTCTGATGTAATATTGGTAGTATTAACCGTACCGCAGTCAAGGTTATCTTCAGTGAATGCTATGACCACATCCCTGTCAACGGCAACATTTGAATCGTTGTTATCCGGGCTGGCTGAGGCCACGACAGGTGCAGTATTATCATATGTTGCCGTGTTGCCCGCAGCAGGCTCTTCAACATTATTACCTGCATCAGTGGCGCGGACCCTTACAACATAATTACTCTCATTAGACGGTGTTGTCCAGTTGTAGGTCCATGTAACATTCTGCGTTCCGCATCCGGTACATACAGCAGCGGCCCATGAATTTCCACCGTCAGTGGATACTTCGACGCCTGTTATATTTGTTCCGGTATCCACAGCCGAACCGTTGATGTTATAAGGGAAATCACCGCTGTTAAGATACGTTCCATTAGCCGGTGCAGTTATCGTTGATGAAGGCACCGAGACATCGACTGTTACTGTATTGCCTGCTCCAGGTGTTTCCGTATTCGGTGCCGCATCTATCCCACGGCTCTGGATTGTGTAACTTCCGTCAGATGCAGGACGCGGCCAGGAGTATGACCAGACTATATTCATTCCCGGACAGCCGGTGCATGTTGCAGGACTCCAGCCGCCTCCGTTTATCTGAACTTCAACACTTGATACAGCCACATTATCAGAGGCTGTACCTGTGATATTAATAGTACCCGGCGAACCGCTATTAAAAGCCGTTGAGTCAACAGGGTCGGTTATAATTGACGCAGGCGGATCAACATCTATTGTCGAATATGAGAACTGGTAAGCAGTCGCAGGATTGCCTATTGTATCAAGCACACCCGTTGTGACGCTTATAGTATATGTCGTTGCACTCACCTGGCTGCTCGGGGTAAATGTTGCAAGTGTCTGTCCTGCCAAAGGCTGATCAATCACACAGCCTGCCTTTGTCCAGTTCGCTGCGCCGCCGGAATAAGTAACTGTTGTATTATCAACTGTGGCACAGTCAACCGTATTGGTATCAAAAGTAATTATTACGTTCGAGTCAAGAGCAATGCCTCCAGCTGCATCAGCCGGATTAGTGCTGTCTACTGCTGGACCAGTCGTTGAAATAGTCACGTTATTGCCCGCACCCGGAGTTTCCACATTACCGGCGCTGTCAGTTGCGCGGCTGTTTAATGTATAGCCTCCGTCAACGGGGAGATTCCAGACGTATGTCCAGTTTACGTTCGTTCCGGGGCAGTCTCCGCATGTGGCTGTCTGCCATGATGTTCCGTCATAAAAATCCACGCTTGCTACTTCCAGGGCATCCGAAGCAGTACCGCTTACAGTATACGGATCAGGCGAAGAAGCGTTTAGAGTGGAAGCATCTGCAGGGTCAGATACCACTGATGACGGATCATTCAGGTCAACGGTTACCGTGATAGCTGCCGCAGGTGTCTCTGTGTTGCCGGAGTTGTCTATTGCCCGGCTCTGAATTGTATAGGAAGCGTCCGTTACGGGGAGCGTCCAATCGTAGGTCCATGCACCTGTTGAGTTTCCGCATGCAGCGCATGTTGTGACAGAAGTCCATGGGCCGCCGTCAATTGATATCTCTACGTCCTGAATTGTCCCGTTGTCAGAGGCCGAACCGGTAATTGTATACGGGTTAGCTGAACCTGTATTGATGTCCTGTAAATCAACCGGGTCGGAAATGGCGGATGTCGGTGGAGGATCGGGTACATATATAATGGATACGTCATCAACCCACAAATCAGCCGTATCTCCTCCGCCGCTTCCTGTCATGGTATCTACTGTTATTATTATCTCGCTCGCGTCATCCGGAAGCACAATACCCGGAGCGCTGCTCTGCTCTGTCCATGTATGGCCCGTCAGCTCCGTCGTGTCCAGCAGATTGATTACCTGTGCACTTACGGACGGACCTGTTGTGTCAATATTAATATTTAGTATTGCAGTACTGAAAGTATTGAGAGAAGTGTCCGTAGCACGGGCCTGCACTGTATACGTACCGTCAGCAGGCAGAGTCCAGTCATATGTCCAGTTCCCTGACGCTGTTCCGCAGGCCGTACATGTAGTAGCAGGTGCCCATGCGCCTCCGTCGATCGATATATCAACATCCTGCACCTGAATATCGTCTGATGCCGTACCGTTTATCGTAAATGTCGGCAGCGCGCTGCTGTTGAGGTACTGGCCGTCGGACAGGTTGGTGATCGCCGCAGTCGGGTCTGCAAGGTCAGGTGCTGCATCAGTCGTCAAAGTTACTGTATTGGATATTACAGACGTATTGTTTACATTATCCGTCGTCTTGATTGCAAATGTATATTGTGTAGAAGGCGTCAGACTGCTCACCGTCATACCTGTAGTCGGAGGTGTCGGCTCCAATCCGGCGTCTGTTGCACCGGCCCATTGCGCCTCAAGAAATGACGCCCCCGTTACGTACCTGACGTCATAACTGGCATTGCCTGATCCTGTCCCGTCTGACGGGTCGCTCCAGGTAAGGTCCGCAGTATTATGTGCATTCCCTGAAGATGCAAAGTCAGCTATCGTAGCAGGAGCTGAATTGTCACTTGTCCTCTGCAGGGACGTTCCACCCTCATTGTTTGTTCCTCCTGCACTTGTGCCTCTTGCATCTATAAATATACTATCTCCATCAGTGAATCCTCCGCCGGCTGTATATGCGGCCACTCCAGTTGCAGAACATGTCCATGTCGGGCTTACCCCCGAAACCACACCTGCCGCCCATGTATCACCACTCGTACATTCTGAACCGTTCTTCACACAGTATTCGCAGACGGTAACATCGCTCTCATTGTCCGTAATGTCTCCTGACAGGTCAAAGGGGTCACCTGCAAACGTGCCGAATTCATTTAACGTAACCTGTATGTTTGATGTGACCGGGATGGTCCCGTCAGCACTGGTCGTCACCGTTACGGTATTTGATATTACTGCCTGATTGCTGACACTATCAGTTGTTTTTATTGCAAAAGTATACTCGGTCGATGCCAGCAGACCGGTCACTGTTATTCCAGTTGAAGGGGGTACCGGTTCTGATCCCGGATCAGTGGCGCCTGCCCACTGTGCTTCTAAAAATGCAGGCCCTGTTACATACCTTACGTCATAAGTAGCATTACCCGATCCTGTCCCGTCTGACGGATCACTCCAGGCAAGGGTCACTTCAACGTCAGTAAACCCTGTGGAATTAAGGTCTGCTATTGCTGCCGGGGCTGCGGCGTCGCATGTCCTTGAAATTGAACCCGTAGTCGCTGTTCCATTAGCGTTCGTCGCCCTCATCTGTATAGTCAGCGCTGCTCCGTCCGTACAGGTCGGGGACGCGTCGCAATCAGTCGCTGCACCGCTTCCGCTTACAGCAGCGGCATTCCATCCGCCGACTATATCATAATCGCATGAAGATATTGCAAAGCCTTTATCATCAAATCTGGCTGTCAGGTCAAACGGGCTGTCCACAAAACTTCCGTCATCCGTGTTTGACGCTGTAGGCCCGGATACAACCTCCGGATCGGTAAGTACCGTCCTTGAGGCTGTTGCAGAAGGCAAACCTATACTGTCTGATGTATTGCCTGTCACACTGGTGACCGTAACGTCATATGTGCCGGTCGCACCTTCAGGTATGCTTATCGTGTAATAGAGGAATCCTGAAGCGCTTCCTGCTCCGGTCAGGGTTATATTGGACGGTGTGGCTACAACAGGGGCCAGGTCGCTTCCTACCTCGGATGCGGTCCCAAAATTATCCACTGTGTTCCACCATACTTTTATATCTGTTAATGCTGAAAGCGTACCGCTTACCGTTACCTGTGATGCGGTCAGGCCCGCTCCGCCTGCATTGGCCGTCGTAGTTATCTTTGCCATCCGCAGGTTTGTAACCGGCTCTGTAGAATTCGCTGAGTCATCAGTAAAAGTATCAAGCGTCTGGGTTGCAGAGACTGTCTTTGAGGCCGTTGCTGAAGGCAGGCCTATACTGTCCGCTGTATTGCCCGTAACACTTGTAACAGTTACGTCATAGGTACCCGATGCACCGGCAGGGAGTGTAATCGTATAATACAAGAATCCTGATGCATTCCCTGCACCGGTAAGGGTTATATTGGACGGTGTGGCTACAACAGGGGCCAGGTCGCTTCCTACCTCGGATGCGGTCCCAAAATTATCAACCGTGTTCCACCATACTTTAATATTGCTTATTGCCGAAAGTGTACCGCTGACTGTTACCTGTGATGCGGTCAGTCCGGAGCCGTCGCCCGTTCCGGTCGTGGTTATCTTCGCCATCCTAAGGTCGGTTACAGGCGCGGATGAATTGGCTGAATCGTCCGTAATTGCATCGAGTGTCTGGGTATTTACAGACCTTGTTGAAGTTGTGGAAGGCAGACCGATACTGTCCACTGTGTTGCCCGTTACACTGGTCACGGTTACGTCATACGTGCCGGTTGCTCCTCCAGGTACGGTGATCGTATAGTATAAGAATCCTGAAGCATTTCCTGCCCCGGTCAGGGTTATATTAGACGGTGTGGCTACAACAGGGGCCAGATCGCTTCCCACCTCGGATGCGGTCCCAAAATTATCGACCGTGTTCCACCATACTTTAATATTGCTTATTGCCGAAAGTGTTCCGTTTACCGTTACCTGTGATGCTGTCAGGGCCACGCCGCCGTTTGCCGCGGTTGTAGCTATCTTTGCCATCCTCAGGTC
>SDBV01002174.1_pt1 | contig 29346 bp, 52 predicted proteins | sample 2277081 | NCBI WGS metagenome assembly SDBV01 (sample SAMN10402039, study PRJNA504765) | marine sediment metagenome | isolation source: marine sediment core GS10_PC15, 223 cmbsf | place: Arctic Ocean: Southern Knipovich Ridge | collected 2010
AGTTATGTTTAGGAAATTATAACGTGTTAAGGGCTATTATTTAAAGATCCTGATGAATTAACCCTTGTAATTCAGGGGCGTGAAATTGTAATTACAAACGCAAATTTTATGAGAACCATGGACACCGGCTCAGACGCATTTAATTGCTCAATGGCCTGGGAACCTGAGCTTGATGAAGAGCTTGACGAAATTACATCGCCTTATGGCTATCAGGAGTGTGGTGTCTATTTAGGGGGATTGCTGCAAATGGTGGGTACGCTATATAATGTAAAACATATATCATCCCCGACCGGAATAACGAAGGATCTTGAAATATATACAAAAACAGCCGACATAATTGATTCAACTATTATGCCCCCGTATGAGGTTAGTAATATGTCTCTGACAGAGAGGTGCAAACAACAGTGTGAGCCATATGGCATTGATGTAGTTATCGGTGACGGCGTGAATTTGATAACAGAAAGGCGTGTGGTAGTTAGAAGATTCATAAAAGGGCGTCCGAAGCCCAGGGAAATCCCGCCTGAATTATTACAAATGGAAGAAATTCTCGGTGCGTTTGCAACTCCCGATCCGGCGGTTGCAACAAAAGGAACTTGGAAAGTTACTGGCACAAAAACGATAAAAGAGGAGCAAAAATTTGCAAGAATTTCTGCGAAACAAACTGATAAAGTATTTGACCATTTAAAAGATCTTGCTGCTCAAGTTGGGCTATTGTTGTCCTGTACAAAGTGGGGTGATTTAATAATTACAAAAGCCAATACTGAAGCTACACCGGTCGGGACAATTGAAGAAATAAACCCGATTGCCGATTCATATAATGCATCATTTAAGGGCCGGGATAGATTTTCGGTATATCGATCAATTGCGTCATCATCAAAATCAAGTAAAACGGCCTCGGCATCCATTGCCAGGGACCCGGTTGTAACATCTCCAAGGATAATGACATTCAGGGCGCCTAATAATCTCCCTGGTGAGGCTCTCAGTGCTGCGGATTGGCGGAAAAATAAAAGTGCTGCAGATGCAATGACACTCCCATTCCCTGTAAACTCATGGTATGCGCCAAATGGGAAGTTGTGGGAGCCGAATACAACGGTTACAGTGATTAGTCCTGTAATCGGAATAAAAACAGGCTTTACATTTTTAATCAATAAAGTAGAGTTTGTGTATAAGGCGGATGGGATATCGGCAAATTTAGAATTGAAGCCGCCGACAGTTTATACTACGGGTCAAATTGAAGAACCGTGGATAGTGGATACAATATAATATGAATCTTGGAATAGTAAAAGGCCGTGAAATCGGTAGAAATCGGGATGGTAATAAAAATCGTATTCTCTTACAAGTTGAAATGCTTGACGAAGATGTTCGGACGGTTGAACTTGTCACTCAATCGGGTGAAGATGTAAATCCGGCAATTGGAAGCCGTGTTGTGGTTGTTGATGTTGATGATGGAGCGTATAGAATAGCCATTGCAACCAGTGACGACCTTGCTCCTGAAGTTAGTCCAGGCGAAAAAGAAATTTATAGCACTGATGTTTTAGGACTCTTAAAAATGGCACGCCTTAAATGGAATGCTAACGGAATACTGGATATCAATGGTGATGCTGACAATGCGATTCGATATTCAAAATATGATATTGATATTCAGAGTATTGTGACGCAAGTAAATGCAAATTTGACACTCATAGCTACAGCAATCGGGGGAGCGTATACACCGGTCCCGCTCGTAGTTATTACATTACCATCTAAAGTTTTAACGGTGAAATTACCATGATAAATAACCGTTTCCAGGGAGATCCCGCTATAAAAATTACTGATTCAGGCGCAACTATGAAATTTATTGGGGGCCAGCCTATAATGGATGCCGGTCTCGAAAATGCCGCAATTATATCATTATTTACAAAACCGGGGTGGTGGGGAAATACACTGATTGCCGATGAAAATCAAAAAATCGGATCTGAATTTGAACAGATTAGAACTATTATTGATGTCCAGACAATTAATGATTATAACGATGCTGCAACATTGGCCTTAAAATGGATGAGGGATTCAGGAATTGCCAGTAAAATCGATATCGAAGTCACGAATCCAAGCAACGATATTATAAATACATCAATAATAATTAGACCTCCGGGATCTGATTTAACAGAATTATTGTTTATTAAAAATGGATTAAACTGGTTATCGCAGGCGCAAAATCCAGCGCATGAGAGGTTTTAAATGTTTAGAATTCCGACATCAGCAGAACTCGCCGCCGCTCATTTATCACGTCTCGAATCTGAAATAAATCAAGATTCTCCATTAAACGATAAAGCATTTCTCAGAGTATTAGCTATTGTTGAGGCCGCTCTCGATATTGGATTATATAAATTTGCAGCAGATGCAGCACTCCAAAATTTAGCACTTACGGCAACAGGCGAAGGGCTTGACAGGATTGGAGATGATAACGCCACGCCACGAAAACAAGAGCAGGTCGCAATCCTTGAAGCTGAATTACCGGCAACAACAGGAACGGTTATCCCTGCAACAACGGATTTTATTGGGGACGCAAATGGTTTAAGATATCGACCCGAAGCTGATGTTACATCAGTCGCCGGTGTTGCGGTGCTGGATTTAAGATGTACAGAGCCGGGCACGATTGGAAATCTTGATAATGGAGATACGCTATCGATATCGTCTCAAATTGCCGGCGCTGAAACTGTTGCAACAGTGACGGACACCCTCCAGCTTGGAGTTGACCAGGAATCAGACGCAGATTATAGGCCCAGGGTGCTTTTTGCTCAACGTGCAATCACAGGCGGCGCAAACGCAACCGACCATAAAATTTGGGCTGAAGCCGTTACGGGTGTGAGGAGAGCGTTTCCCTATGCCGGACGCCCTGCAGATGAGGGTGATTCGTTTCCCGGTGATAGGACTGTATATGTAGAGGCAAATACCTCAATAGATGCGGATGGAATCGCACCGGCGCCATTATTGGCGGATGTTAGAGCTGCTATAAATGCAGACCCCTCAACAGGTGAAAGCCGGATGGTTTTGGGACTCACAGATGATACTTTGTTTGTAGAATCAATTATCAGGACATCAATGTTTGTAGAAATACGTGATCTGGATGTTGCTCCGGAAAAAAAAGCTGATTTAAAATCCGATATGATAGTTGCACTTGATCTATATTTTAGAACAATTGCGGCGTTTGTGGATGGTGTTGATGTGCCACAGGAGAGGACTGATTCAATAACAAATTTAACCGTTTCACAGGTTATTCAGGATGTTTTGTTTTCGTATGGCGCAATATCTCAGGGCATTGGTTTTGGATTGGTTGTTGACGTTTTTATTCCATTATATTTACTGAATCCGGGCGAATTGACAAAACTTGGAGCTGTACAATATGTTTAGTCGAGAGGTATTAAATAGATTATTACCGGACGGTGCGGCATGGGTGCCGGCTCCTGAAGATGATTATGATTTGCTCCTGGATGGAATCGCCGAAAATACCGAAGTCAATAAATCATTTCTTGATGATTTAAGATATTTACGGGACCCGGCAAGAACAACAATATTATCGGATCTCGAAAAAGAATTTGCTGTTATACCGGTACCGGCCAGCACTGTTGCAGAAAGACGAGCACGATTAGCGGCTGTTATGTTCGTTAAAAATAAGCTCCCAACTTATGAGTTTTTAGAAGAGAAATTGATTGCAGCCGGTTTTGATGTTTTAGTTCACGCAAATGATCCAGCGGTTGATCCGGCAATATTTCTGGATCAAGCTTTTCAAATGACGGCGGGTGATTTGTTGCCCGGTGGAAATGCTGCAGAGTGTGGTGAGCCTGAAGCCTATTGTGGACAAATTGGCGGTGAACTATTGGTAAATGGAGAACAGTTTGAGCAATCTCCGAATTATACTATTTTATGTGATGAGGCATTGGCACAATGTGATGAGGCTGATGCCCTATGTGGACAATTTGATAGTATTTCGCTCGTAGAAATTGAATATGAGATCCCTGCCGATCCCGGATATTGGCCGTTAATATTTTTCGTAGGCGGGCCGGCAACCCGAAATATGGCGGGTGAACTTACTGAAATTGAAATTGCCGAAGTTCCAATTGAACGGCGTCAAGAATTTCGGAGATTGATATTAAAATATAAGCCTATGTTTTCCTGGGCTGGACTGATAGTTGTTTATGTTTAAATTAGAAAAAGTGAAAACAGATAAAAGAGGATTGAAATTACCGCAAGGACGGATAGAATATCAATCCTCTATATATATGATTTTTATAAAAATGTTTAAATTTATGGAGGATTAAAATGATAGATTATCTTGCAAGTTTCGCAAATACAAATGGAGTCGCCTTTCCGGATACTGAATCCATAAATGTAACTGCACCAGGTGCCGGTGATGGAACTGAATTTGTAAAATTGATGGTTGATGATATATGGGGTCGGGCTCAAGCGTTAATGGATTACGCTGGACTTGTGCCTGATGGGGTCAGCGAGGCTCCCGATACCGCTCAAATATTGGATGCCATTGGGCTCGGTTTCGGAGTGGGCCCCGGTGTTGGTGTTATATACTGGAAAAATGACACGCCTGCAGTGCATGGCGATAGAATATTATTACTACAGGGTCAAGAAATTTTAATCGCAACATATCCGCTGTTATTTGCAGCCGTTTATGTCGGAGACCCGGACAATCCAACAGCTCCGGCATTTTATGCAACCAATGGCGCCGGGGTTCGGACATTACCCGGAGGCGGTGCAACACATTTTATTTTGCCGGATTCCCGTGGATTATCATTAAAAAATATAGGTGATGCGATTGTGAATGGACGAACAAAAACGGGGCCGGTTGAATTGGGCGAGGAACAGGAAGATCAAGCACAACACCACTGGCATGATGTACAATCAAAAACAGGTGGACAGAAATTCTATGAAGATACTGGCGGGGCAGGGGGGAGGGTTACAATCGTGACAGCTACAGCTGATCTTGCGAGACCATTTGAAGCCGAAATGATGATAACGGATGGAGTTAGTGGTGCGCCAAGAGGAGGAGCAAACACAAGAGACAGCATTCTCGGTACAAATTTTGGAATAACATATTAAAAATAAATATTCACAGGATTAAAAACATGAAAACAATGACAACGCAAACCATAGATGGATTTGATATAATAAAACGAATCGGAAATGTGGACGGGCTTATTGATCCAGAGGCAACTAAAAAAGTTGTTGCTAAAAAAATAATCGATACGGAAATCCACAAACAGATCCATGTCATAAAAAAACAAATGCAAACCTATGCAATCCAAGCACTTCAAGCAAGAAAAAATTGCAAAAATGCAAAAACGAAGGATGAAAAGAAAAAATTTCTTGATGAATATAAAGGGCGTGAATTTCAAATAAATGAATTACAAAAAGAATTAAAACCGCTTGCTGTTGAGTTGGAGAAAAAACATAAGGAAATGATAATTGAACATGCCATATATTTCATACCAACGCCTGGAGAGGAAATTATTAAGGATAGCAAGGCCGAAAACATAACAAAAAAAATGATTGACGCCCTACAGTCTGGAAAGCTACTTGATAAAAATTTAGATCAGATTGATGATTATCGAGGGAAAATATTCTGGAAAAAAGTAAATAGCAAATGGGAAAAATCAGATATAAATAAACTCGGTGAAGTCCCGGTAATAGGGGCAATTGAGGATAAAAATTTAACTGACGCACAGCGAATTGAAATATCAGCACAAATGGAAATAGATAGAATCGCTGCAATGAAACCGGCAGAGCGTGAAGCCGAAAAATTGGCTGTAATTACAGGGCTTAAAAGCCGAGCGGCAATGATGAAAGTGGAACTTGATATTGACGGTGATCTGAAGGCGCTTAAAAAATCTCAGGATTGGTTGAAAATAGAGATTGCGAAAGTTGAAAAGAAATATGGGTAATTAGTCATCTAAATTATTATACCATATTGAAGTATCAATTATGAATCTTACATAAATTACACCAGGAATAAAATTCACCATAAGCAGCCAAAAAGTTCTTTTTGATTTAATCTTGTCACAAGCAAACGCATAAAAAACTGTTCCCGCTACACAAGAAAATTGAAAACCATATAATACGCTTATTATAATAAACAAAACATTCATAATTTCACCTCTTTTTATTTCTTCTCATAACAACTAAAACACAACTTTCTATCAAATGCCTTTCTCAAGTCACTATTTACATACGATAAACTATCTGTCTGTATAGTGACATCTAATCCACATTTACATTTATAATTCAGGAATATTTTTTCATTTTTCAATGTTCTGTTTCCCCCATTGTTTTTTTTTCAATAATACATATTTCGGGATCATCAACATTTCCTTTAAAATCATTTATTGTTTTTAGATTAATATCTTTATAAAATTCTAAAAACGCATCAATTCCCGATTGCGTCCGCTCTGAAACATAAGGTTTTGTGATGGGAATAACCTTATTTAATGATGCGTCTAAATATTTTTTTTGTGTGTCTATCATTTTGGTAATCTCCATTTATTTAATGCTTGCTCAATAGTAGGATGGTTTAATGTTATTCCACCGCTTCTTTCTCTTTTATGTACAGTTATACCAACACATCGAGGCCCACCTTGTATTATACTAACCCTAATACATTTATCATGTGCAAGAAAAACCAATCTTGTTAAAAAATCAAAATCATGTGTAGACAAATCGCCGTAATGATTCATTTTCCAACCTGGGCCATATTCTTTTAAATCATTTGGAAAATGATGTTCGCCTTGATATAATTGACTAAAAAATTCTGTTGCCTCTTCTTTTGATAATATCATTTTTAATCCCCGTTAATTTTTAAAGCTTCCTTTAAACACATTTCATAAAATTCGTCAAAATCGATGTCAATGGCCCTATAAAACGGAACTGACAATTCCACTTCTTTTGTAACTCTCACAGCTGCATTAACTTTTTTGTCATATTCAAGAACTGAATAAATATGGTGTATCTTAAAATCGTCAATCTCTCCAGGGTCGCCACAATCATCATAACCCGGAGCGTCAGGATGTGAGGCGGGCGGGGCCGGTCGTTCAAACGTGAATCCTTCAACATAAATTTTACAGGGCAGCTCTCCGAAAAAGCCGAAATCAAGGTCTGTTGTGAAGTTGAAATTTAGGGATTTCATTTTAATTTATCCTTTAAATAATTCAAGTTGATCTCCAATTATAGAGCCTCTTGATATTTCGTCCTCATTTACAAATATGAAAAATCCTTTCCATTTTAGCGGATAAAACAACAATGGCTTTTCACCCTCCCTAATACCAAGCGTGCAATTTGGTTCTAAAACTCCCTTGTCTCCCGGATATATATCGTGGCTTCCGGTTTTCCTATTTTCATCAAACCAATAATGAATTATTCCGTTATATCTGACTTTTTCTCCATCAGGAATAGGCATATTTATCTTTTAAGAAAAATTAACAGTATCACTATTAAGTGATCTTAATAAAGTCATTGATGCCTTTTCGTTTCGACAGTTTAATTGTAATATCTCATCTCCGTTATCTGAGGTGATGTAAATATTATAAACTGGAGTACCATCGCTTAAAAATTCTTCTTTTTGTATAACTTTCATGATTTATTCTCCTCAATAAATTTTTTCATAGCATCCTCTAAAAGTTTTTTATTAAATACTGTAATTTTAATCCCCTTTTTTGTGAGGAGTTTTTTATATTTTATGTAGAGATCGAAATCTATGTTTTGTATGTTTACGTTCATAATTTGAGATGGCGGGAATCGAACCCGCCGGAAACCGTTATCTCTGTGTATCATTCCACATTTCAATAATTTCTGAAACTGTGTATTTTTCTAATTCAGAATCATTGATTGAGTCAAAAAACCATTCTTCAACATCGTTATTCATTGCTTCGTTTTTAATTTTTTCTCAGTCTTCATAATAACAATATAACAAATCTTATAATAAAAGTCAAGTAAAAATAACTTATTTATATCAAGTTTATATCAAGTTTTTCATTGACAATTTACAAATTTATTTCACATTCAAATCATGGGAAAAAAAGAACGTAAAATAATTAACAAAATCTTATCTGAACTACCCGATAACAAACGTCTTTTCAGAATCAATTCCGGTATGGGGTGGGCCGGTATAATTTTAAAACACACCGGCAACATGATAGTGTTAAAAAATCCGTTTCCCTTCCACGGGGCCCCGGCTGGCTTCCCGGATCTCATCGGATGGGAAACTGTGAAAATAACCTCCGATATGGTCGGCCAGGAAATAGCTGTTTTTACGGGTTGTGAAATTAAGGCCACTGGAAAATTATCTCCGGATCAAAAGTTATTCAGGAAATTGATTTTGAAAACGGGAGGGATTTTCCAGGTTATTAATAACTGAATAATACCCCCTGAATCTCTTTTTTAAATCCAGCCATATTACAACCATGATTCCACGACATCCATAATGATTTTTCTGTTTCTGAATTATAAAGATTGACCGGATTAAATACGGTTATATTTTTCAGTCTCCAGTTACGGCCTTGACAGTATGCGTGATAATCAAACATTTAATTCAAAATTAAGCTGCCCTTGATTTTTCATTCTTGATAATCGTGTTAATGCTGCATTTTTTGAATGAAATTTAGCATCATAGGTTAAATGGCATTTTTGACATAACGCTTTTAAATTATCACTATGATTGTTTTCAGGATTATGATCTAAATGTGCAACAGTTAAAACAACCTTACTCTGTGTTGTTGGATGTGGTTTATAATTTTCAGCATTGCAAAATTCACATTTATTATTAGCTCTTACAAATCTTATATATTTAGATATATCCTTCCAGTATTTATGGTAAATTGATTTATCTTTTATCGGCACTTTTCCCCTATTTTTTCTCCCTATATAAATTTATAAACTTTTATTAATAATATTATGCAGAATAAATAAACAACCAGGGAAAATATGTTAAAAATAAAATATATATCCATTTATTTATTCTGTTTTTTAGACATTGAGAAATACCATTTATAAAACTGTATAACCCTATCGGTTTCATCTTGTCTCCAGTTTGTTTTTTTATCCATGTTATTTCTTCTCCTTTTCAAATAAATTACATCCAAAATCAGTACCAATCATACTTGATACTGCTCGACATGTAGGACATGGCCTTTTGCTCCACTGATGAGGATCGTCTTGTATAAGACTTAATACTGTTTCCATAAGAATCAAAATTGCGGCTTTTAATTCTTGTTTTTCTTTTTCTATGCTCATAATTATCCCTTCTCCTTTTTCTCAATCATCTTCAAATTTAAAAGTGCCTGATCTTTTGTACCTTCTATCAATCCACAGCACTGCATAAGCTCATCCCGGAAATGATTTAAATGATGCATTACATCACTCGTCACACGGGCATTGTTTTTAGTTGTGCGAATTGCATTATTAAAAATATCCTTCGCCTCTTTTAGTTTCTCATCAGCTTTATCTATTCGTAACTGCATAGACGCAATTTCGCCCCGGAGATCCTCTTCCATAATTAACATTTTCATTTTATATTTTTCTTTTTGAATCAATAACTCGTTACCGAAATATTTTTTCTGAATTTCCCGCTCCGATGTCCTGGCCCGTTCAATTTGGTCTTTGATGTGTTTGTTTATATCTTCTTTTCGGACGTAGTAGGTGTTTTTGAATTTTGAGTATAGTTTTTTTAGCCAGTTCATATTGCCCTCCGTGTTGCTATTTTATACTATTATCCAAAAATCTTTTATTATAATTCCGCTTAATATTCGTTTTATTGTTTTCAATTAAATTTCTAATCGAAATTATAATCACAATTAAAATAAATATTCCGGTTGCGGATAGCATTATTATATCGAATTTAGTCATTGTATTATAGCCTTTTCTGCAACCATCGGCATAAAACATTTATCACACATTGGAGAATCACCTTTTTCAATTTCATTCTCTCTAATCTCTCTTTTGTTTCCGCATCCAACACATTTTGCTATTATAATTTCCATCACAACACCCCCATAGCCTCACCGAATTCATCAACTTCAACTTTCTTATTTGCTATCTTTTTCTTAATATCCTTTTGCTTAAACCACGCCCAACCACGATTATATTTCTTCTGTCTTGCTATCTCATATAACAAAGGCACGTTTACAGTTTTTCTTTCATCAGCCGTAAATTTCCAGTATACCCACATAATCGGATACCCCAGTTCAATCGAAATTTTAATCATTTCCCCCACGGCGCCCGGAGCTATTTCACCGGTTTTCTGTGCCTGTTGAAAATCTTGATGTGCTGTATTTATTCGGTCAATCATTTCTCTTTTTTCCTCAGGCGGACGGTCTTTTAATGCAACTGCTTTATTTTCAACCAGATCAATATCTATTTGCTCAACTGTTTTAGGTTTTCTTACACGGGCAGATGCCCCACAGTTCGGGCACTGAGCCCCATCGAAATATAGAAAACATGACGGACATATTTTTAATGCCATTTCGTCATTGTCTATTTTTACTCGTTTCCGCTTTCCGGTGCCGTCAAAATTCCAATCTATTTCATGCAGATAGTGAAGCGGGACTTTAGGATATGCCGGGTCCCGGTGTTCTTCTAAATTGTCAACATGATCAAAAAACATTGCATATTCTTTGCCGGGAAAGGGTCTTAAAACTCTTCCTATCATTTGGAAATAATAAGCCCGGCTGAGTGTAGGCCGAAGTCCAATTCCGACCTCCACCCTGGGTATATCCAGCCCATAAATAAATAAATCACACCCTGTTAGACCGTGAATTTCTCCATCTGATAAAGCTTTTATTAATTGCTTCCGTTCTTTTGCGGTCGTTTTTCCCTCAACACAGAAAAATTTATAACCGGCTGTACAAAATTCATGTGCTGTTTCATAAGCTGATTTAACGTCCCTGCAGAATACCAGACAAGATTTTCCGTCCGCATTTTCCCGGTAATGCTTAATAGCTTTGCCATAAACTTTTTTTGCTCTTAATAATTCGGCAAGATCATCTTTGTCGTATTCATACCCCCTGCGTTTCAGGTTTTCCAATCCGAGGGGTGGGGAGAAATATCTAAGCGGTGTTAAATAATCACGCTCGGTTAGCCACGGTATAGACGGCCCCTGAATAAGTGTGTCATATATCCCGCCTCCCTTCACAGATAGACCCCGACCGTCCAGGCGTTCAACAGTGGCAGATAATCCGATAATTTTACAGTCTGGAAACCGTTTTACAAATTCGAGTTGAAAATCATAATTAATGTGACATTCATCTATAAAAGCAAAGTCAGGCGGTTGTTTAATTTTATCCCAACGCCTTAATAAGGTATCTTTAGAAACCACCTGCGTTAAATATGCCCTTGATTCAATCCTGCCAGGTGATATTATTCCATGCGGTGTTTTCCATTTAGATAAATGATCCGACGCCTGCCACGTGATTTCAACCCGTGGAGATATAAACCAGGCTATTTTTTTATTTTCATTTATCTTGCTTAATATTGAAGATGCAAAAGCGGTTTTTCCGGCGCCTGTAGCAAGCTGGACACAAACCCGCTTAAAGATTTTAAACGCTTCGCGACATTTGTTTTCAAGGGTTTCTTGATATGGGCGTAGTATCATTTATCATTCCCGGTAATTTTTTCATTGATTTATGCTCTTCAATTCTTTTATTTGCAGCATTAAAATAATCCTTGTCGGTTTCAAATGCGATATATTCAAATCCCTCTTCAAGACATGCAATAACCGAAGAGCCGCTTCCCATGTGGGTATCTATTATTTTATCGTTTGGTTTTGCGTAGTTTTGTAAAATCCATCTATAAAGAGCTACAGGTTTTTGTGTAGGGTGGATTTTAATTTCTTTTTTTTTCATGTTTTCTTGACGGAATCCGTCCCATAAATATCTAAAAAATTTAGAGTGTTTAATTAAACTACAATAAGCAATTTCACAATCTGAAAAAGAATTATTATCATTTTTTTTATCCCAAACTATCCTGCCAGTATTAAAATTATAATTATAATAATTACATCCCCAAATAATTTGATTTTTTGATATTCTGAATAATTCATCAAAGTATTTTTTATTTGGAAATATCCAATGTTTTTTTAGACTTTTATATTTAATTCTCCTTTTTGGATTGCCCCCATGATAAAACTTTTCTTTATCAGGTCCTGAAAAATAAGGCGGATCAACAATTGCCAACTCAAAATATTTATCAGGAGTTTCCGACATTCCTTTTTCACATTTCATATTATATATTTTATTTAATTCTAACATTTATACCAATATATCAAACATTTTCTTAACGGTTTCTATATCACCTTTTTCAAATGCGTCTTTGCCTAAATTATATAATCTCAAACAGTCCAATAAAAGAAAGCTGTCAACTTTGGAAATCGTGCCTTTTTTATTTGCCACTCTATTTATTATTCCATTTATACTTAATTTTAATGTTACTTCTATTTCTGGCATAATATCGCCTCCTTTAAAACGGAATCCCCTCATCATCAACAACAGGAAATAATTTTTTCCCCTCTTTATTTTCAACTTTTTTAACATTTTCCTTTTCCAATATCCCGCTTAATTTTACGCATCCCCTGGTTTTATCTGCAATCCGACGTTTTACATGCCTTTCAACACACATAGGATGTCGCCATAAAAGGCGTTGGTATCCCCGGCCTCTCTCTATTATTTTCATAATTTCATGATGGTTTATTGCTATGTAAATATAACCGCTTGAATCAATTTTGAGCCCATATCTTTCTGCTGTTTTTGTGTAATCATCTGAATCATTTAATCCCAAATCGCCGTATAATATTTTATACAAAATTTGCCTGAGCGTCATCATTGATTTATCAGGTAAAAATACCGATTCATCCAGTAATCTATCAAGAACCTCAATTTCATCATGTCGGGCAGTTTCAACCTCTTTGGCATCCCCGAAAATATCCCTTAATAATATCCTTGCGTCTTCATTTGAAATGTCCTCCCTGCCCTGCCAAATAAGAAAATAGGCTGCAAATAATAGCCCTTCCGCGAAACTTGACCGGGTATCTTTTCCGGTCACGTCCCGTATGACCTCTGTGAGATTGTCTGCTAATGACAATATTTTATTAAATTTACCCCAGGTCAGTGCCCTTATCGCCCTGCAGTTTTTTTTTGTAAGTAATTCTTTTAATTTCTCCCTTATTGGTTTCCAGGGTGTTTTCGGTAATGTTATATTAATTCTGAATATTCGTTTGTCATCAGCAACGCTGTCGACCTCCGGGGAAACTGCTATAAAAGCAAACATATTTGTCATATTAAAAAATACAGGCTTTCCGTCTTTAGATCCTTTTCCTACAAGCGGCGCCTCATCACTGGTTGACTGCCTCATTAGCGAAAATATATCAGCTATATTTTTGCGCTTTTTTTCAGTATCACGGTCCATTTCTTCTAAAACAACAGCACTTGAATCCCTGTTTATAAATTGCCTTATAAATGCAGGGGTGGTTTCCCCTCCGGAAAACACATGAGGTTTTGCTATTTTTTTTAAGACATAATCCACAATGGTTGTTTTACCGCTACCAGACGGCCCTGTAACCAATATAGCGGGTCTCCAGGGCAATGCCCCGGCAAACGGGGCCAGTGCTGCCCATGAGATCAATCTGATAGTGTCTATTTTACTTTCAAAACTCATTTTATTAACTGTTTGTGCAATTTCTTGACATATATTTCTATCAGCAACTTCATCATTTAAACCTATATCTACACGGTTTTTTTTTAAAAATATATACTTGCCGTTAAATTCTCCGATTGTATTTTTCCCATCATGATAACATATTTTCCCATCAGGTTCCCGCCATGCACCCCGGCCCCGTAGGTTTTCAACATCGAAGTCCTTACGGCCGGACGTTTCAATTATGAAATCGCAACAATCATCCCATAAAATCCGATGTCCCAAATAAAACTCACTTTTCCAAAAACTAAGGGGTGCTAATTTTAACAGCTTGTTTCTGCTAATAGAGTCAGGCGGAAAAACGTATAGCCTTTCATGCCTGTCAAGGAAATAAGCATTTTGATCATCTGCAATTCCTAAAATTCTAAAAGGGATTTCCCGTTGACCTGGTTTTTCGACAGTATCATTTTTTTTTTCCTCTATATCAGGCGGTTCGATTTCAATAATTTTATAAGGCTCTGAATTTAAAATATACCTTTCAATCTCTTCAACTGACATTACCTGTAATATTTCAACAATATCGGCGCCTTTTGATTTTATTTTTCGTGCTGCGGGGATGGGTTTAAGGATTTTTAATAGCGGTAATTGTTTCTGAATTTCAAGTGCTGCCTCTATGCCTGGAATATCATCATCTGGTAACATATAAATATTTCCGTCTTTAAAAACCGACCAATCGATATATTTAGCATTACGTCCGCCTCGGTTCCAGGATATGGAAACAAAAAATTCCAAGACTTTCCCTGCCTCTGCAGATTTGCAACCCTCATGTATTAATCTTGGTTTATCAGGATTTTGTAACGCTTCATATAGATTATAAATCATAGGTGGTGAATTTCTTGAAACAACATTTTTTCCATTATACCAGAAATTTATAATGTTTTTTCCGCCTTCCTCATCTTCAAATCTTATATCAACCCCTATGATGTCGTTATTTATATCGTGATAAGGCCAGGAACCTGCAATACATGTCCCCCATTTCTGTTTTATTGCCAATTCCAGTAGTTTTTTCGGACTATATTTTTTATTTGCAATTTCTTTTGTGAGTGAGACCGGTGTTTCAGGCGGTTTTTTAGGTTTCCCGGGGTGTTTTTTTGTATCTATTGTAATATTCAATATTTTTTCGACATTTTTTTTATTTTCTATGAAATCGGTTGTATTTTCGTACAGGCCGGCAACATCGTAAATGTCCCATGTTTGATTGCATACAGGGCAAAAGCAATTATCGCCGTCCGAATTTTCATATAATACGGCGCTGGGATGTTCGTCAAAGCCTCCCGGGTGTGATGGGTTGGGACACCTGAAAACAGGAGGCTTTTTTTTGTGGTTTATTTCTATGTCACGGGCCTGAAGGTATTGTCTGAGTTTATTTTTCATGAGAATTTAATAAATCTCTTTCTTTAATCATTTTTATTCTCATTTCCCTATAATCTTCACAATCTTCAACATCATTGTTAGATTGTAATAAACAATTATCATTATTCATTACACAATCATCACAGCATTTAGCATATATCATTATGTTTGCCTTGATATAAAATAATTTCGGGGATATGAGCTAAAGGAGAAACGCCCACGGCCATACCCAGTTTGCCTTTATTCATCCCCAGGGTGGAGGTACTTCTATGAAAGAAAATGTCATTAAACTTGTTTATAGATAATGTTGTCAATTGCACAAAATAGAATTTTGTCTTCATTTGCAGGACATCCATATCCATTATTGAGATAATAACAACCGTCACACGGTTTTGGTTTTGGAATTTTTCTTAAATATATATTTTTTACAATTCTAATTGGTTTCATTCTAAAAAAAACTGTCAGGAACCGGCTTGATTTTTTCGTCTTTTTTTTGCTTAACCGGTGAATCCACTTTTTCTTTTTCTTCTTTATTGTTAATTTTATCGGTCACGTCTTCAGCTGTGAAGCCGTTTTCTTTTATTTTGTCCGGTTCTACAACAGGGACAGTGTTATAAAATTCTTCCTCAACATCCGCCGGATCGTCGGTGTCAACTGTAAATCCTGCTTTTTTCGCCTCGGATTCAATTCGTTTCATGTCAATCCCGATTTTAACCCGTTCAACATATTCATCCCTTGCGATTTGACGAACCCGTTCGATTTCAACACCGTCAAATACTATTGTAACGACACTGACATTCCCATGCTCGGCGGTTGCCTTTTTTATCAACTTTAATTTGAACGGGATTTGTCGCAGAATTCCATTTGTTTCTATATGATAGCTTTTTAAAGCCGCCAGGATTCCTGATACGCTGTTCCAGGAATGCGTTCTAAACCTGAATATCCCGCCGATGTCCGAACTCATAGGAAGATAACACGACAAGATCCCGGAAGGTTTACATTTGTCTTTTGTGTCGACCTCATTTATTGTATTCTGTAAAAACTTACATTCGGCCGGATTACACTCGACACGCGATTCATTTCCGTCTTTATATCTGGTTGCATATTCCCCATCTCCATGACACAGGCATTTTTTACCTTTATAGAATTGAAATGATGTATAAAAATTCATGTCAATATCATCAAACGGAAACCGGATTGGTAATTCTTTCGGGTTCGGCCCGAGTGCTTTCATAATTTCCTTGTTTGGGAGAAAATTACCGTCCGGCCCTTTTTCGGTAGTTGTTACAACAAAATGGTTATATTTAACCGGTAGTTTATATTTTTTTCCGTTCTTTGCGGTTCGCTCATCGCCTTTCCCGCCTATTTTTATTTTTCCGATTTCTGCGAAACGTGGATTTAATCCATTTTTAATCATTTGCTCCCTCCGTTATTTTTTTATGCTCGAGATAATCAAAATAATCAAGCACATCTTTTATGTCATTTTTTGACAATCCCTTTATTTCCAGTATGTTTTTCAACATACTTTTCGCTTGATTTCTATTTATTGTTGGTTTCAACATCTTCGATTACATCACCTATTACTATAGTTTTTAATTTGTTTATTCTTAAATAATCTACTGGAAGGCGGCTGTCATTCATTAAGGCAGATTCAACAGCTTTTTTAATATCGTCCTTATCAAAAACAACAACTGCATTATCAGATGAACATGTAACTGAACATGCTACATAGATATTTAATGATAATATGTTCATTCCGTTTTCTTCACATAATCAGGGTTCTTAACATAACAATTCAATCCGATTTTAATATCATCGTGACCAAGCACTTTCTTGTTTCCGCTGGTTGTTGCAATGGTGAGACTTTTACCGGAACCGCTCGGGCCGTGCCGCTCTGATAAATCGATTTTGATTATGAGGATGTCTTTTTCAACTGTCATTTCGATGTTTTGCATTTTTTACCTCGTTTTTAATTTATAAGACACATATCGGTGATGTCAAAGCCTATCCGTAATTTGTTTAATATCATCGATTGCATCTTCTAATGTTTCACTCCGTTTATTTAAATCATGATCTTCCTCATACCTATAAAAATAATCAAGAATATCAATTTCATCTTTATTTTCAACTAAATGTGGTTTACGCTTATCATCTGTCCACTTAGATATTAATTCCTTTATTTTTTTAATAGAACTTTTATCGTTATCATATTTTTGAATCGATGAAATTTTTCCACATTCTTTCATTATTACATAATTTGTTTTTTTAATCATCGAAAAACCTTACCATCCCACTGAAACAACTTTTTCCCTTTATTATCCAGGATTATATATTTCTCAACTGAATCATCATCTAAAACGGTTTCAAATTTAGCGTCGTATTGTATGCAATAATCCATTATCTGGGTTTTTATCTGTGATTTCCGTTTTGCAAGATTCCCGCCGGACCCGATTTCTGCATTAATGTCTTTATATTCAGCAGCCCACGTTTCAACCTGTTCACTGGCTATTATGGTCCCGACCGGCTCAGGACACAACAGTTTAATATCTTCAAAATCGGTTATCTCGGGTTCAATTTCTTTTAAGATATTATTTTCCCAGAAATTGATATATTTTTCAATCATTAAATTTTGTAGCTCTTTATTTTGTTTGATTTCGTATTGGTGGAAGAAGCCCATTTCGTATAAAACCTTCGCCCATGCATCTCTATCAAAGTATACAAACGCTTCTTTGCCTTTATCATAGGGGTATTTTTCTTCCCACTCTTCAACATTCTTTGGAAACACTAAAACCGACACTATACAGTTTTCAAAACGTGTACAAATCATTTGATGTTGCACCTGGATCATAATTTCCCTGGGTATTCTATCTGTCCCCGGTTCCCCCCATTTTTCATTGTATACAAATATCGAAGTTGACTTGCCTTCATATAGAGGTAAATCCGTATATTGTCCGTCTATATGACAGGTTATGAAATCCTGAAGAGGGGCACATGAAAAAAACATTTCTCTTGATAAAATATTATGACTTCTTTTCATCTCTGCCAATTTAATAATCGCACTCTCAAAAGCCAATCCCCACCTAATCGCCGCATTATCGGGAGGCTCCGGCAATAAATATCCCCTCAATTTTGCAAAACCCGGCTTTTCCTGTTCCATGATTTCAAGCCATACCTGGACAGGTGTTTTCCATTGGTTTTGTCCCAGGATTGCGGAGCCGCGGGAGGCCGATATTTTTACGGGTTGTGGCATTATTGACTATCCCCATTTTTTCCCAGCAATTCCAGCGCTTGTCGTACTGCCGGTAAATAGTGTTTGTAACTTAACAGTTTTTCAGAATGTTTTTTTCCCTCTGCAATTATCTCACTCCAGCAACCAGTTTCAATGACACTAATTAAATTATCAATTCCCTCTATCGGATTCAGTTGTTCAATCCAAAATTTTCGTTCATGGAAAAAACTTGGTGTAAAAAGAATCCTTTTTGTTTTTATTTTTTCGAGGTCTAACACTGAGAAAGAATAATTATGGTAATAGCCTGCCTTTATGTAACCGCCTGCCTTTATGGAACCGCCTGCCTCTATGGAATAGTGAATAGTTATGCTTTTTTTACCTGTTATTTTTTCCGCTATCAGGCTACCCGTTATTTCGACATCATTCTCAAATATGATCTCACCATCAAACTTTAAATCACCTTCGATGTATGATTCTGTAATTATTTTCTCTTTCATTTCAAAATCTCCTCAATTTTCATTCCTGTTGCTTTTTCGATGATTTTAATACCATCATTTTCGTGAAATTCTGTTTCAGCAATTATTTGATTAAGTTTATTTCTATCATGTAGAAGTTTTATTCTTTGATCTTCTAATTTGATTCTCTTTATTATCCATTCCAGCATTTCCTTGTTTGTCTTTTCAAGATCATTGATATAATTATCAATTTTTTCATCAAGCCCACCAAAAAAATCAACACCGTCCTTCTTGAAATCTAAATATTCTTTTTTTGATTTCAATAATTCATTCATTTCTCACCTCCACATTAAAAAAGCCGCAAACCTGATTAAAACACTTTTCAGTGTTCCCCGTTAATCATGTTTACGGCTTTTATTTATCATAACCTATCCGGGGAAACAAGTTTTGATATTTTTAATCTATTTTATTCACTCATTTTGTCAATATGTTTTTTTCATCCAGTGACAAAACTGCCTTATATCTTGATAACCTGGAATACGGCCCACGACCTGCATAAATTCCTAAATCTCTAATTTCTTGTTTGATTTCTTTATCTGGATATCTTATACCGAATCCCATTAATAATTTTAATTCGCCTTTGATTCCATCAACTATTAATGTTGTTATTTCGTCTATGTTATTCATCTTCTATTTGCCATAATAATTTTTCTAATTTCATTAGTTCAAGTTTTAAACTACCACATGACTCATGAACCATTTTGGACAACATTTCTCTTGATTCCGATAGTGCTGTTTTTTCTATGTAGCCTTTTTCTTTCCATAATATTATAGTTTCTTGTTTATTCAGATAACCGTCTTTACAATCCATCATATAATTATTGACCAACTCCTTTGCAAACTTTTCACTTATTTTTTCATTCATTTCATACCGGGTCCGTTTTCAAATTTTCTTTCTCTTCAAAAGCCACAATCATGTCATGAAACAGGGCACATGGCATTTTCCCCTCTTTGCCATATTCGGATAAATGCTCATAAATCTTTTTTTTGTCCTCATCAAATACATGTAGTGTTAATACGCTTTTCATTGTTACCTCGTAATTTATAATTGCATCCCAGGTTTAAATATATAAAGTCATGACATCGCCCTCATGCAAGGCGCCTTTATAACCATTGCCGAAGTACCTGGAAACGGTTGGGTTTTCTTTGCCCGGCCAGGTCTTGAAACCTGCGTAGCCTATGGAGCCATGCCACCGGGCAACTACTACTAAAATATTGTTAAAGATTATAAACCCTCATCTGAGTGGTTTATGAAAACAACATATAAAATCTTATAACATTTGTCAAGAAAAAAATAAAAAAAGTTAAGTTTTTAAAATAAATCAGGTAATGTTTCAATCGTAAATTTATTGATTTTACAATAATGATTAAAACCCATTTCTAAAATTGAGTGCATGACCTGAGTTTTGGTTAAAAAATAATTCGTTTTTTTTTTCTCGTTTCCAAGCACTTCGCTTAATTTTTTTAAATCGTCAACCCTGATTCTTATTGATTCAGTTCTCATATTTCACCTCTTTTAATAATATCGACAATATAATATGATACAAATGTAGTCAAGTGTATTTTCATGTATCACTGTTTTTATCTCTTTTTCACCCCAATCCTCAAAAACCGGCGTAATAGACGGGTTTTATGGAACAAAACCAGGGCAATTTTTCTTTTTTTTTATTTAACTATATATATAAGTAGAAAGTATATAAATATAATATAATATATATATATAATAGTAATAGTGTACATATCTGTTACGTCTATACCGTCTATACCGTTATTCCTAAGTCATTCCTGAGATAATAATTATGTGATGAATAATTTAATAATTATCTAATTATTAATTACTGTATATATATACAGTAATTAATGACGTAATAGACGGAACATACGTTTTTGCTACATCTTTAAAACCGATTATACCCGATTAGAACCGTTTATTGTAAAATACGACTATGTTACATATTTTGGATTTCACCCAAAACCGGCGTAATAGACGGGTTTTATGGTTTATACTGAATTTATGGGTTAAAGATGGGCGCTGTGACTTATAGATGGATTTTTATGGTTTTTTCTTTTTCAGAGGCAACGGCTGGCCTAAATCTAAACGCAGTCCCCGACCTTTCCCAGACTGCGCTTTGCAAACTATCAAATTTTCAATCCAGTTTATCGGTAATTTTTTTGTGATTTGTTTTGTGTAACCGTGATCCCCCCCTTTTTTGCTCCACCATTTTGCTAATTTACGGTGTCGGGTATGCAGCATAAAACACTCTGTTTGAAAACTTTTTTGAGCCTTCCAGTGTTTCGGCCATATGCGACCGCCGCCACGGTCGGAGCGGGCGACATTGATAAACTGTTTTTTCGAGTTTGCGACAAATTTCTCTATTACGTCCGGCCCGGCATACAGATCATCATCATCAACAAAATGATACCAGCCAGGAGAGTTTTTCGGAATAGCATTTAAAAGAACATTGCAATATAGATTAAAAAAACCACGCCCAACCGATATATTACGCCGGGAACGGACAATAATATCACCCTTGACATATTTATCTCTCGGGTTGTCACTGTGTGTGATGGTGACAATATTTGGATATGTTTGCTCTTGAATGGTACGCCATAACCGCATAAAATATTTCGGGCGTTTTGATGTTCTTATGAGAATGTATACAGGGGGTTTCATATCAATCGGGCTCACAAATGTGTTCTTCTATCTCTATAATGTGTTCTTCTATCTCTATATCTGTAATATTGTCCCTCAAGAATTTCGCCATTTTTGAACCTACAATAATTTTTTGATTCTCTATTGACTTTCCAGTATATTTTGAAAATTCCAACCTGAGTTTTTCAAGATTTTCTAACAATTCTTTCATTATTTAATTTCCAGTTTTAAAAACTCATCAGGCCGTATTGCTTTATCGTCAACGTAATAATCTACGGGGGGTTTTCCCATCATTAATGTATGATATTTAACACCCGCTTTTTCAAGCTGTCCTATTGTTAAAAATAAATTATTCCAATGCCGTCCAGTCCATAAAATTATTATATGGCCCTCGAGCGCTAATTTATTAACTTTTTCTATAAGTTTTTGATTTATTCCTGTCATTGTATAAGATCCGTCATCATTAACTTTTGAATACAATATCGTATCGTCAATATCTATGCAGAATTTCATTTTAAATCCCCCCTCAATTTCTCAGCCGCCGGCAATTCACCGGATAATAGCTCTTTCGCGGAATCACCGAGCGAAACAGCAACCTCATTCAAATATTTGATCAATTTCTTTATATGATACAATTCCAGGGCTCCGGCGTGGTCAGTGCCTTTCCATGTTCGATCAAGCGTAAAATGCCGCTCGATTATGTGGGCTCCCAGGGCATAGGCTGCAATATCGGGGGCAACTGATTTATTATGTCCAGAAAAGCCGAAACCGTTTACGCTATGTTTAAAATGTTTCCGATAATATTTAAGAACCCGTAAATTGAGATCATGATCGTTGGTTGGATAAATGCTTGTACATTGAAGTAAATATTTTTTATGCTTTTCAAATATTTTAACCATTTGTTCAACATCGTTAAAATCGCTCATGCCTGAAGACATGAAAATTGTGCCCGTAAATTTTTTCGCTGTATATTTTAATAATTTGATATCAGTCACACGCTGAGAAGCAATCTTTAATTTCTTTAATCCGATACCTACAAGAAAATTCAGGCTGATTCTATCCGTGAATGAGGGAATAAAATCAAATCCTGCAGCCTCAATATATTCTTTAAGATCAATAAAATCATTGTTTGATAACTCAAGAGCTTTTCGATGTTCGTAATACGTGGCCCCGAAACTGTTTTTATTGATATATGGAGCCGCTTTCTGAATAGCAGTTAGACAAGTGTCAATATCTCTTTTCGATGTTTTAATTGCTTTTATTCCGGTCCCGCCCAAGGCGTCAACCATTTGTTTCGCTATCTTTAGACTGCCCTGGTGGTTTTGGGATAGTTCGGCTATGAAGTATAATTTTGTGCTCATAAATCAATAACCCCGATCAAGTTGTTTATATGTGGGTGATAAAGCGGGAAAGTGCGGATGCTTTTAACATCAAAACGTGATGCGGCAACATTTAATGTATTCATAAAAATAATTCTATTAAATATCATTTTATGATCCTCGCAACCGACATCACCATCCGGGACCACAATTACAACCCGCTTTTTTGCGACCCCTATCATTTCACTGACAAATAATACTGGATTATCCACATGCTCTATGACATGTGAGGACATTACGAAATCTGGGGAAAATTTAGTCAAAATTGATAAATTATTAAGGTTTATTTTTTCGTCTTTACAAATATCACCGAGTAAACCTCTTTCATTCCAGAAATCAAAACTTTCTTCCCAGGCTTTATCGATTACTCTAATTTCTATATCCGGATATATAGCCTTAATAATCGCCGCTGCAATTCCGGTCCCAGCCCCACAATCAAGCAAAGATTCAGTATCATCCGGAATAAGTTTTATAATTTCGTGTAATAAATGCCAGGCGTGATTATGGAAAAACCAGCCGTCTTCAATCTGTTTTTGATTTTTCATAAATATAATCTCCAATAATCCAAAATTAAAAACCTTCTTAATCCAAATGAATTTCTATAAACATTAAACATTGTTATTGTAACAAATTTTTTAAATGATATTTCTTTATTCATCCAATTCCTCTTGATAATGTATTTCTTTCCCGTTGCTTACAATGCTTGCCATATGATGCCATTTTTCCGGCAATTTATCGGCTTTAAAAATAAATATTCCAGATTGGTTTCCGTATTCATCAAACGAGCGAACTTCTGCGGCCTGTTCATCTTCTATCAGTTTATCAATTCCGTTAATTACAGCAAATTTCGAGTGCCCGACCGTATTACACATAATGGTCACAATAATATCATATTTTTCAGGGATTGACATATAGGCAAATCGCAAAACGTCCAAATATGACATTTCATCATCTATGTTTATTTTTTTATCAATTATCGATATCCCCTCAAACTCACACCGTGATTTTATTTTTTGATCATCACTGAGCATATATACATTATCTACACCTACGCAATCAATCAATATATCAGCGTTCTTTTTCCATAGTAACCGATTTTTACCAGGGAACCTATGACTGATTTTTTTTGATATCATAATTCCGCAAATTTTCATTTTAATTCCTTTAAAATAAAATTTAGATCACTTTTTGACAAAATATATTCTACTTGAATAATTTTTTTATTTCCCCAATTATCCATTATAACCACAATATTTTTTGAGAATATATAATTATCATCTTTTTTGTTTATTTTAATATCTTTTATGGATATAGATTTCATTTAATCACCATATGGCTTTTAGTTTTATAATTACTCGGAGCCGATCCACTCCCCAATTTAACAGTCCAGTCAACATACATAAATCTTAAAAATTTCTTAATATTATGTGGAGCATCATAAACCTCACCACGCAATTTTATTTTTGTATAAGGCGGTTTTAATAATTTTTTAGGAATAACTTTTCTCTTTTTCTTTAATTGTCTGTAATAACATTTATCATCTTCAGAATATGCGACAATTTCAATATTAAATTTTCCCTTATCTACCCGAATTTTATAATTATTGTTAATAAAATGCTTAACGATTTTAAAACCTTTTTGTTTCAAGTCTTCAATGACCTTTTTTTCTTTTGGTTTAATTTCATTTCGGAATGTAGTTAAAACTGCCCCATAACAATGCGGAATAAGATCACCATCCCTGAAAGCGCCCAATAAAGCCGCATTTGTCAGGATTGCGGTGATACCATGGCTATTTAGAATATCACGGCAATCGGCTATCATTTGGGCGTGGATTTTTTGTTGTGATTTTGTTTTCATTTATCTTCTGTTTCATGTTCAAAATTAAAACACTCTGGTTGTGAATATTCTCCATTTAAGCACAATTTAATTTCAGATAATTCACATTCTTCATCAATATTGTTTTTACAGTTGGTTGCGTCACACTTTATTTCCATTATTTACCACCTTAATTATTAGCGATTTCCGCCATTCCTGCGTGACAACAGGCATATTAAGCACAGTAACGACTTTCATAGTTGATGACCATTTCGGAATTAACTCAATCAATTCCTCAAGTGTAATTGATACAGGGTCGTCTTTATTAGCTTTCATGGATATTTCGCCGGTGTGCTCCTGTCTCCGGTCGTATTCCAGGATTATGAGACCGCCTGCTACAAGTTGGCGAGACCATAATTTTAATGTGAACGCTGGATCGAAAGCATGATCAAAACTGTTAGAATAAATAAAATCGAAATAATCATGCCAACTTTTATTTGGCTTATTAAAATCCCATTTTACGGTATTTATTGCTGAAGCGTCACCGATTTCGGTTCCTATAACACCACAGGCGGGAAGATGTTTGTTAAACCATGCCTGTTCGTGCCCTCCACGGGTGCCGTGGCAAATACCATTTTGCGGATTATGTTTTTTTAAATATTCAGCCAAAAATCTTATATTCTTTTCATTTGCCCAAACATTACTTGATTTCTTCGCATTAGCAGCTTTCTGGCATTTTACATATTCTGAGTAATTTTTATATTTATGGATTTTCATCTCACACCCTCACAAACCACGTTTTATTTGAATCTGTTTTAATATGATTTCCGTTGAATATTTCTTTTACTGCCGTATTCACACCCGGCCTCAAATAATCATGCCCGGATATCCAGCCGCCCTTTTTTATTTTGGGTAGCCACGCTTGAATATCTGAAATTACAGCGGCATACCTATGTCCCGCATCGATGAAAACGAGATCAAGAGATTTATTATCAATCCTATTGGCAGCAACTACGCTATCGCCTTCATAGGTTATGACACGTTTGACAAACGGTAATATTTTCTCAAAATTCTCCGTCCGGGCATTATCAAACCTGATCTGTCCATAACGAGACATCCGGGAATTACCCTCGCTAATTTTTTCCCCTTCTGAATATGCTTTCCAACGATCAACCTGGATAAGTTTTAATAATGGCAACGCCTCAAGCAATTTTCTTGATAGACCGCCTTTCCAGACTCCAATTTCGGCTATAATTACCGGACCCGTTTTGTCGATTCGGTCGATTATAGCGTCCCACCGATATCGTTTCATATCAATTTCCCTTTCTCTTTAATTCCCAAACTTCTCAACCCCTGCGAAGCCCCGTAATTTTTTTTAACATCAATTACAATGTCACCCTTATAAAGACGACCTAACTTATGTGCTTCATAAATTACCCGGTAATCGGCATCACGGAGGGACAACATGTGCCATTTTTTAATTATACCAGGAGAACGCCTTACCATCCCCGCTAATTTCCGGGATTGTGCAAATGCTTTTCTCCAGAGATCACAATAATATTGCTCATAATCATGTAAGCCGAAAACTATACCTCCTCCCGTTACCGTTTTAAGGCCCAGCTTTTCCATTTCTTTTCTAACATGACTTTCGGGTTTTAATTTTTTATCATCTATAAATTTCATTGCATATGGTAATAAGTCCGTTTTATAAATATGTATTCCGGCCCTGCGTGTACGCATAAAGGTTTTATCTTTAGTTTTCCCATCTAAGCAAAAGACATTTTTCTTTTTTGAATTTTTAAGATTCTTGATTGCTTTTATGAGGGTCCCGCCATGGAGCAGTACATCAGCGTCAACCATGGCTGTCCATTCCTGGTTAAACTCAATTGCTAATTTATAAGCCCGTCTCATCGTTTCCCCGAAGGGAGCAGCTTTAACTACAAAAACATCACCCTGTTTTTTTGCAAGCTGTATACATCTTTTCTCAGTACGCTCCCCGCAACAACGCACAATTATTTTTATTTTTTTCATATTATATTAAAATAATTTTCTCTATATAATATATTATAACCATAAGTCAAGTATTTATTTAATAGCTTTTCTCACAGTTTGGCGCACCATGCTCTCCAACACAGTTTTATGTGTAATTTTTTGTATTTGGTCTGGTCTCATTTTGTTTTGTTTTGCCCATGACCGATAATTTAAAACCTCACTATCCAGGAAAACGTCTGCAGCACATAAGGCATATACCCGGCAATCCAATGATTCATTTCGGCGACCTGTTGGATTGTGAAAACTCCCATCTCTGCGCCTTTCCTCTGCTGTCAACATTTCAAAATATCGCTCCTCGTAATCCCTGGGAAAATCACAGAATCCCGGACGCTGTGGCTCAATCTCTTGGCGGTCGATTTTCAGGTTATGATATATTTGTGCTTTATAATAATTTGTGCTTATTTCATATAATATGCTATCCTCCCCGAGTTTTTGAGCACGATACCGCCTGAAATTTCCGGGTGTTATTTCGTCACCCTTTTCTTTTTTTCGTCTTTTTAGTGCGGAAAATCCTTTTGATGGGAATGTGTTTTGCCATCGCTGACAAAATCTATAAACAATATCAGAAACTTTCCCGGAGCCAGAGTCAACAAATATAAGCGATATCGGAAATCCAAAACCATCATCACGAAAATATATTAATTTCGACTTAATCGCATATTGATTTAATGTTTCCCATGCTCCTGAATAAGGGTCAAAAATAGATCCTTGAAAAACATTATATTCAATGCTCCAGGTTTTGTAACCGGCCCCTATTCCAAGAACTTCCATTTCCAGACGTGCCGGATTGTTTTCATTTGTCTCAGATCCTTCCTGGACATCTATCGCAGCAACTATATATAATACACCATCGGGAACCTGTCCTGATTTATATTTTCCGCGATTTTCAATAATCTTTTCAACTTTCGGACGGGTCCCGGATTCTTTATGAGGGAGACCCATTTTTAAATTATCATGAGCCTGTTTTTTGAGTGGGCCCTTTTTCGCCTCTTCATAGGAAATAACCATTTCGTACCAGGTGAGAAGCGGTGAATATAATCCGTTAATATTAAAACTCGCAATAAAATCATATTCCGGGATCGCATGTTTCCGCCATTCCCCACCATTAAGCATTTTATTTTTTGATGATTCTTTTATTTCTCTCTGGCAGGTTTGAGACTCGCATACATAAACTATGCTTTTCCTGAGTATGCGGCCCTTTTTATATTCCCATTTCAAGCCATGACCTTTCCCATGTGAAAAATTTAATAATTGCATATGACCGCAGTACGGGCAGGGGACAAAATATAATCGTTGATCCCCTTCCAAATATAATTGATATATTACGCTTGCGTCTTCCGTTGTAGGTGTACTCATTGCCAGTATTTTCGCCTGAGTTCCCCACGCCTGAGTACGGGCTTTCACCATATCCCACACAGATCCCTCATCACCGAGAGCTATTTTCCATCTATCAATTTCATCAGGGAGAACTATTCGTTTTGTCTCTGATGCCAGTTGTGCAGGTGACAAAGCGGATGCAATATCAATATTGCCCCCAGGGAATAATTTTGAATACGATGTGTCACCGGTTTTCCTTGAGGCCCTTGATTCAATTTCGGTTTTGAATTTAATCCCGGCCGCCGCTGCCCTGGGAACTATACGGCGTTCAAGCCATTTAATCGCCGCAGTTTCATTTGATGATATATATAATATTTCGGACGGGACCTGTGTGATATAATACATACTGACTAATTCAGCTAATGTTGATTTTCCTGTCTGGGCCGGAAACATACAACGGATTTCACGGGTTGGGTTGTCGGGTGATAATAATTTAAGGGGCTCTATGAGATAAGGGGATGTTTTTCTTTTGAAAGGCTGTCCCCGGTATGGGCCCGATGGGATTATGGTTGTTTCAGCGTATTCGAGTATTGACGGGTTTTTTTTTCGTGTTGGCATTGACCCGTATAGTTCAAGTAGAAATTTTCGGGACGGATCATAGTTGCGGCTCATATTTTTTTATAGCTTTTTCAATTTGTTTTTTTGTGGTGTATATCAAGCCGAGCATAAGAGACGTAAATTTATCAATATGTTTCGGTGTAACCTCTTTGCTATCAAGAACCATTTGACCAACTTCCCTTATAAATATTGCAGAGGAGCGTTCAATGTTTGAGTTAAGTTTTTCAATGTATCTGAATAATCCATCCTCTATAAAATCACGGGGCAGATAATTTTTTTCCAATATTTCGACCTGTATTTGTTTTTTCTGCATCTCTGCAAATTTTGTTCTTTTGTTAATTTCATGTACAGATAATTCCTCAAAGTCAGTCAAGACTGACAATTTCCTTATTTTTTTATCCGGCTTCTTTGACTTCGTTTTTAATTTCCCCTTTTTTGACACCTGCTTGTTTGACGCATTTTCATTTTTAATATGTTTTCCATCCCACTTCTCCGACCGGATTTTACCAGCTTCCCTTTGCCGTGAATTATTTTTTATATATCCCTGCACACCCTCATCATCAATATCAATATATTTTCGTTTTCCTTTTTTCACAAACGGGAGAAGTCCATCCATAAGGGCCTGGAAAACCGCCTGTTTTGAAATTCCCATATTCCGGGAAAATTCAGTAGGTGATACGAGGTTCATTC
>SDBV01002175.1_pt1 | contig 29342 bp, 40 predicted proteins | sample 2277081 | NCBI WGS metagenome assembly SDBV01 (sample SAMN10402039, study PRJNA504765) | marine sediment metagenome | isolation source: marine sediment core GS10_PC15, 223 cmbsf | place: Arctic Ocean: Southern Knipovich Ridge | collected 2010
GCATGAATTATCTTTTTTATCAAAATTTAAAAGTATTGTTATAATAGAATTACCTGTTTTTGAAAACTAAGAAACCTCCAATAATAGCAGGAATTATGCCTGCGATAAACAGGGTTATCATTGACATTGAAAATATTTTTGCAGGTATAATTCCCAATAATCCAAACAACTTAATCATGGTTGCTTCCCTTATTCCAAGGCCACTTATTGTAATAGGAATCTGTCCAATCAGGGTTGCAATTGGGAGGATCGCTAAGAAATAAAGAAAAGAAATATTTATTCCCAAAGAAATTCCCACAAAGAAAGTGATAGTGTATATAACAACCCAGTTTATAACATGAAATAAAAAGAATAAAATAAAATATTTTTTCTTAGGCATATCTTTGTAGAATAAGTGAAACTCGTTTTTTACTTTGCCTTTCATTTTTTTTGGAATTAACCTGTAAAATACTTTTAATATTGATTTGCTTCTATACTCTTTTCTAAAGATTATTAAGAGAAATACAAGAAAGGTTAATCCTATAAGGGCGAAATAAAAATAATTTATTGATATTAAATTTCTAAATGTAAATGAAAATACAATTGCAAGAAAAACTAAAGAAAATAAATCCATCATTTTATCTAAAACATAGTTGCTAACACCCTTGCCAAGATGCTGATTATTATATTTTTTTAAATAACCCGCACGCATAATATGTCCCACTTTTGAAGGAGTTATAAATCCATAAAAGAAACACATTAAGTTTATTCTAAAGGCTTCCCAAAACGGAACTTTTATCTTTTGCTTGTGGGCAATTACAAACCATTTTAATGTTCCAGTAATAAGAGCAGCAAAAACAAAAAACATAGCTACTAATAAAAAAAATAAATTTGCTTTAGTTATTTCATCAATAATCTGGGAAATTCCCACCCTTATTAGGATATAAATAAACAAACCAATTCCTATGATTGGGAGATATCTTTTAATTTTCATTGAAACAACATACCCCTAAATAAAATAAACCCAACAATTATTATTAAAATCTGAAAAAGATTAATAAGATAAACAACTTCCTTTTCCTGAACATTCTGTTTTGGTCTCATTTTTTTGAGAAGATATATTGCTAAATGTTCAAGCCCGTAAATTTTTTTATAGGGCATTTCTAATCCCCCCTGTTCATTTAACTTAGCAAAACTTTCTTTTTTCAATTTGCCCCTTAATTTTAATCCAGTCTCAAGAATATATGGGATAAAGAAAAAAATAGCGATTTTTTCAATTCCCCCAAGGATGGCAATTCCTGCAATCAAGGCTCCCACAGAGTAAGTCATAATATCTCCCGGAAAAGTTTGAGCAGGATATTTATTGAAAATATAAAAAGCAATTAAGCAGACCACCATAATCAGCCCAATCATACTCAACCATGTTTTTTCCATGAAAAAAGTTACAACCGAAAGACTAAACAATATTATAATCCCTTGGGATGCCTCTAATCCATTATATCCTGCAAGGAAATTAAATGTCGTAGATGCTCCGATAATTCCTAGAGGAATAAGAAATAGGGGATAAAATAACCCAAGCCCAATCATACCCTGTTCTCCAGCATTTATAACAATCAAAGGTAAGGAAGCAAAGAGCAAAAGAAGAAGTCTAATCCTTCTATTTAGTCCTATTTTCCATCCCAAAATATCATCAGTAAAACCAATAAATGAAGTTATAAGTATGACGCTTACTAATCCAAGTATCTCAACAATTTTATCATCTGGATTAATACTGAAATAAAATGTTTTTATTGAAATATAGATTAACACACCAAAAATAAACCCCATAATAACACAGATTCCTCCAGCCTCCGCAACTTTTTTCTTATTGGTTTTGTGCATATCCCCTCCAAGAAGCCCTACATTTTTTGCACGCTTAATCCACAAAGGAATAGAATAAAATGTCAATAAAAAACCAAAAAGAATCGGAACAGCTAAAATAATTTCCATCTTAACTAATATTCTCCAGGAATTACTGATGTTAATTCTTTTGGGTATGTTGTATTTAAAAATTCTTCATTTAATTTAATTCCAGAAGGATATTCAATTTCCCATATTTTTATCCCCCCCTGAATCCCTTGATAGTATACAATTTCTCCGATTTCCACGCCTTGGTTTCTTAAATCTTCAATTAAAAAATTACTTTCAATGTGGGCAAGCTTGAAGTAGTCTGATTCTTCTTCAAATAAATATAGTCTTACTAATTGGGAATAGATTGTTCTCTCGCTAAGATATAATAATGCTCCAGCATCATTTATATTAAGTTTTCCATTAACTGATTCCAGTCTCGGAAATAAAAATACTCCTGCGTCTAATCCAATTTCAAAGTCATACAAAGTATCTCCTAAATATGCAAATCTTAAGGGTATAATGTGTCGATTATTATTGTACATAAATACCCCTTCTAGGCCTATTATCTCTCCATTAGGTTTTCTTCTCAAAAGTATTCCCCCGAGAGCAGCATTTTTCCTAGGCAAGAGTATTTCTTTTCCATTTTCTTCCCAGATAATATCTTCGTCTACAACAGAACCTCCAGGGTAGAAATAAATTATTTCATCTTTTGTTTCTTGCGTTTGTGATTCATCTAGCAAAAAAGTCGTAATCCATGAAAACTTATCATAATTTTCATTAGAACCAATACTAGAAAATGCAGTATATTTTCCTATTTCGGTAGAATCAATTAAGAGGTGTGTTCCATTGTGAGTATATAGAAATTCTAAGGCTTTTATCTCATCTTCTCCAGTTAGCACATGCCTTCCCATTAAATGGTTCCAATATCCAATAGCATTTCCTCCATCTAAAATAGTAGCTCTTTCACCTATAGATTGGAGCCAATAACCATAATCCCACCAGTGAGCAAATACAGCATCTTCTTGCGTATTTTCTCTTACCCAAGACATGGCTTTTTGCCATTGCCATTGATATGTTCCAGGAACATAATTTTCTGCAACCCTCTTGTCGCTTTGATAGTATGTCCACACAGTAAATATAGATGCGAGTAATATTAATAGCACAACAATTCCAATAAAAAACTTTTTCGTATCATCACCTTTTCTTGGATATTTCTTGCAACTCATAACTATTAAGAATCCAACAGCAATAGGGCTCACAGCACCAAGAACCATAATTAATCTTACAGCCCCTCTTGCACCTATAGCCGCCATTGTTAAAATAATAAAGTACAAGATATGGGAAAATTCAAAGTCCTTAAAATCAGAGAACCCCCCTTCCTTATGTCTTTTATAATAAAAATATCCAAAGATCCCCAGGAATACAGCAATTCCCCCAAAATAAACAATAAAACTAAGAGGGGTATCCCCATTAAGTATACTTCCTGAAGAATATTTGCTGAATACCAATCCCACTAAAAAAAGAATATAGCCAAATGTTAAAATCCCACGCTCTTTTTTAGTTAAGGATTTCACCATATAATTAAAAAGAAAAACAGAACCAATAAAAAATAACCAAAAGAAAACAGGAATACCCTTCCAGACAGGACCAAAGTTATTTTTCCAATCATTTACAAAATAAGGTTGTCTATTTTCTGCAACAGTAACTCCAAACCTGCTTTGTACTAGGGGATGAACTGTGTCAGCAATAACCGCTGATACTTGTTCAGGGATAAATGAAATTCCAAATACTACACTTGACAAAATAACTAAGAAGATGCCTGTAATGACCAAAGAGATAATTGGTGTTGGAACTTTTCTTCTTATTTTTTCACTTATCTTAAATATCTTTTTCTTGAACAATAAAAAATCAAATAGTAAAATGAAAAAAACCAAAAATACTAAACCTGTTGAAATTGACGTGAATAAGCTTGTCAAAGTATATCTAGTAGAGAACGTGATTAAAATTATCGCAAAACTAAGAATCCATAACCCAAATGCATATATCTTTTGTTTGTCAATCTTTCCAAGTATAAAAGCAAATAAAACAGCCCCTGCAATTGTCATGATAACATAAGTTACTCCTCCCCATATCAATCCAAGCAACCCTGTAGAGATTCCTGCCAAGGTTCCGAATATTAATACTCTTTTTAATTTTTCAGACGTAAATGCCTCTAAGAAAAAATAAAAAGCAATAAAGATAAAAAAGAAAGCCGCAGATTCTTTCTCTGGGATTCCTGCAATTGTTCGCGGAAGCAGAGAAGGGATAACTACAAAAAATGCAGTAGAAACTAAAGCAATAAGGTTTCTTATTTTTTTATTTTGTTTGTAAAATATTTTTCTTGCAAAAAGGAAAAACGCAATTGTTGTCAATCCAAACATAATTACTGGAAAGATAATGGCAGCATATGTAACTGTAACATCTTTGGAAAAAACAGCCAAGAATTTATACAGCCACGCCATCATATAAGATAGCAATTGCATCTCCCCCGCAGTATTAATAGGATTACACTGAGTTCCAGAACAAATATCTACCAAAGGAACAGATCTCATTGTGTCAAATAAAAATAGTTTCCCATGTTCAGCAATATATTTTGCCCATCTTAAAAATAAAAAAGGATCCAGGTCTGGACCGAGAGTCCAAGTTCCTGTAGTTATGTCTTTCAGCCCTGAGATGTTCCTTGTTCTTATAAACATCCCAATAGAAACAATAAATGCAAGAATTACATAATAAATCCAATCTTTTTTCTTCTTTAAGAAATTAATTATTTTTTCTTTTCTTATTTCTAAATCATCTCCTGAAACAGGAACTTCTACAACACTTTTCGCAATCCTCTCTTCTTTTTCTGCAATTTCTTCTGTAACAACAGGTTCAGGAGTAGTTTTCTGAATTTCTTCACTAATGTCATCATTTATTTTTTCTTCCATTAAAAGCCTCGTAAAAACCAGAGATAAATTCTATTTAAATATTTATTTATTATCCGAAAAGAAGCGGAGTAAAATATACTTCTATTACTGCAGCAATGATTAAAATAACTATCGCCATGAAAAGAAGCAAGATTACATTCTCTAGTACATGAAGGAATTTCTTATCTCTAATGCCGTTTCTTAAAATTCCCACTCCAAATATCCCACCAGCAAGCGCAGTTATGAAATAAGCAGCTATTTCAGGGAAGCCATGAATCATGTATCGTGCGATTCCCAAAGGAATATCTACTATTTTATATCTTGTAAAAATACCTATTGCTGCAGCGATTACACTAGCATTCCAAGCTAAGATAAAAATGGCCCCTGCCCCAAAGATTAATGAAAAAATAAGCGTAAATATCATAACAAAAATATTATTTTCCAGAATAGACAAAACTCTCATTTCATTTGTGGCTCCTCCTGTTCCAAGAGCATTCCCTATATCGTATCTCGAAACACAATTATCTATGCTTCCAGGGCTGTTAATACTACAATAAGTCTCTATTTGTGCATTAAACAAATTCACATCCTGCAATACAATATACCAAAATGAAAAAGCAACTATGAATCCAAGAAAAAGCCACATGAACGCATAAATCGCGTCTTTATGAACTTTCCAAACACCCCTAAATCCTTCTACTACTTCGTCTTGTTTTTCTTCTGTTTTAATTATAAAATACATAAAAGGAAGAGAAAACATAACACAAAAAGTTACAACAATCATTCCAGAAAACTTTGATAAAACTGCATCGCCTGAAAAAAACCAATGGACAAGCAACAACGAAAGCGAAGCATAAAGCATCCCGATAAAAAACATTTTCCAAGGACCTTTCTCAACTCTTTTTGGATTAATCAAAGACTCTAACATAACTCATCAAAGGAAATTTTGTTTTTAAAACTTCTCAATATTTCACAAAACAATTTTAAACTCTTCTTGCTTTTCAAAATCATGAATAAAAGAGGTAAGTTCAACAAGATAGCTAGGGATATCAAAAATCTTAAAATTCAAGGAGCAAGAAATATTGCCAAGGCAGCTTTAGAGGCGTATTCGCTTTTTCCTTCTGAAGCAACAAAAAGAAAACTACTTTCTCTTCGACCAACAGAGCCAATGATGGAAAATGTTTTGGAGATGGCAGAACATGGAAAATCATTATCAGAAATCCGCGCTCATTTTGACGAAGCACAAGATAAAATAAACAAACAAGTCTTGAAATTAATTAAGAATAATGATGTGATATTTACTCATTGCCATTCGACAAATGTTGTTAATGCTTTAATCTATGCAAAAAAGAAAGGCAAGAAGTTTGAAGTATATAATACAGAGACTAGGCCAATGTTTCAGGGAAGAAAGACAGCGAGGGAATTAAAAAAAGCAAGAATAAAAGTTACAATGTTTGTGGATTCTGCGTTGGGCATAGCATTGAGCAAAGAGCAAGGCACAAAAAGAGCAAACAAGGTTTTTCTCGGAGCAGATGCTTTATTGAAAAAAGGAGTAATTAATAAAGTGGGAAGCGAAGTAATAGCAAGAATCGCGCGAAGCGAAAAAATTCCAGTTTACATAATTGCTGATTCATGGAAGTTTACAAAGAAGAAGATTAAATTAGAAAACAGAAAACTCAATGAAGTTTGGGGAAAAGCGCCCAAGGGTGTGAAGGTGAAGAATCCGAGTTTTGAATTTGTGAAAAAGAAATATATTACAAAGATTATTACAGAGAAATAAAGGAGGTAAAAAAAAGAGATGATAAAAATTTGGAAAAAAGCACTTAAAAAATTAGATATTTGGGATATTGGTTTAACCAAGTTTGCTGTGGCAGCATTAACATTGTTTGTAATAGCAATTTGGCCAGCAGCAATGGACTGGGTTCATACAGTTAATCCTTGGTATTTCTTTGTAGCATTTGCAATAATTGTGGCAAGACCTTTGTATAGAGGATATATTAAGAAATAATCATAATAATTCTTTTTTATTTTTTTTCTTATTCTTTCTTAAACCAACTCATCAATCTTTTTGCCCTTTCCTTTCTCTTTCTTTTCCTCATTTTTAGGTGTCCCTGCTTCTTTTCCCATTTCCTTCCCCTGCGCATCTTGAAGCATAGCGTTAAATTCTTGACCCATCTTTTCCATACCAGTTTCAAGTTCTTTCTTAACTTCATCAAGTTTCTTAAGCTGGTCTTCAATTATCTTTTTAGTTTCAGGAATAGTTTTCTTAACCATGTTCCCACCACCAACATCAACATTCAAATCTTCTGAAATAAGTTTAGCCTTCGCAAATATTCCTCGACCAATTGGAGCATAAATTTCCTTACCTTCTTTTCCAACTAACCCACTAAGCCCTTCGTTCAAAGTAGTCATCTCTGCAATTCCTTGGTCAATCGCTTGTAACTGCTGTTGCATCTGTTTAGCCTGTTGATCAAACATCTGCATCTTCATCATAAGTTCTTGTTGTTCGTTTTCCATGTTTTGTAAAGAAATAAAGGGTTTTTAAGAGTTTTGGGTTGTTTAAACAACCTTCAGCCACTTTCTCAGGAAACTACTAAAAACCATTGTGAAAATTAAGTAAAACCAAAACCAGCTCAAAAATCCCAAAAATCTAACTGGAACTCCTGTTGCCACTTCCATTGCTGTGAAAATATCAGTAAACCATCTAAAAAACAAAATAAACGGCACACCAGTAAACATGATGCCTCTACTAGTAAGTTTCATTGTCTTTGGAATAAACTGAAACTGCCGCTTAGATAACTCAGCAACTTTCTCAGGATGATCCTTATACTTTTTCATTTCTGCTTGCAAAATCTTCTGTTCTTTCTTCAACTCTCTAAGCGCATCTTGATCTGTAGCATATTTTTGAATAAGTGTCGTGATTAAAGTAATAATAAGCACGATTATTATCATTCCCACAGTAAGATTCCACTCCAGTAACCATCCTGCACTCGGGTCAAGAACATTATGAACAGAATTTTTAATAAAAGAAACCTTGTCCCAAGAAAAAGCAATAATAAGAGAAATCCCCATAACAATAACCATCGGGGTCCAGCTCCCTTCCTTTTTTCCCTCCTTACTTTTTGGGATCACAGAAGGTTCTGTTTTAACTTCAACAGGTTCTTTGCCCTCACTTGTATCTGGGGGTGCATCTTCGACAACTTCATTAGGTTTATCATTTGCTTTGCCCTCGTTAGAGGGCCTCGAAGAGGTACTCGCACCTTCTTGGTGTACACCTTTAGGTGCCTCTGTCGGCTCAGAATTTTCTGAATTATTATCTTGATCCTTTCCAACACTTTCACTAATCTCACTCGCGTTTTCCTTATCATTAACTTCTTTATTATCTGCGCTAGCAGCACTTTCTATCTTAGTTTTTTCTTCTCCTTCCTTCTTATCTATTTTAATATTTTCTTCTTCCATCTTTGCATAAATAAAACTTGGTTTTTAAAATTAACTTCCCATGAATTTCCTCATTGCAGGATTCATATCAGTTGTGTGTTGCTTTGCAATATTTTCATAGAACTGGAAAAATATCATAATTACAAGTAATATAGCAGTTCCTGAAACCAGCGCTCCCATTAAATCTGTAATTGACGCCAGCAATCCAATAGCCAATCCACCCATCACAGTCAACGGCATTATATATCTCTTGAGAATACTTTCTAAAACTCTTTCATCTTGTCTAAAGCCTGCTATTTGCAAACCAGATGAAGCAATTTTCTTTGCTTGCGCTTTTGCATCCATTCCAGAAGTCTTAACCCAGAACACAGCAAACACAGTTGATAAAACCATGAAAACTAAAACATGTGTTAGTCCCTGAAGCAAATGTTTTAACATAAATGCCTTCCGAATTAATAATTCTGGTATTCCTCCTCCACCAACATTAGGAGCACCCATCCAAAAGGCTAAACCAGAAACAGCCTGCCCATCAATAAAATGTCCTAAAAATCCAAAATAAGAAGCAAACTTCGCCACACCAGTACATGCTCCTCCTTCAATCAAGCAAGGCGCAGCAGCATTTTCTAAAATACCCCCAAAGAGTTGCGTGCTCGCAATTAACGCAGCAGTTAAAATTACAGGGATTACAGAAGCATAAAAAAACGACAACGGCCACTTAACCCCATAACCTCTTACTCTCCCATAGCTAAGAGGAATCTCAACTTTCAATGATTGAGCCCAAACAACAGCCAAAAATATCAACACTGTAGCAACAATCGCACTAAGAGCAGACGCTAATTCTATAGGATACTTACTAATTATCGATTGTATTAAAACAAAAACCTTACCAGAACAAGCTGTATTAGAAAAGTCAAGCAAACAATTCTTTCCTTGTTGATTTATGAACTGGAATGCACTCGTAATAAGTCTCCACGAAACTCCTGCCCCAATAAACAATGAAACACCAGAACCAAATCCCCATTTTGTTACAACATCATCCATATAAAAAATTGCCAGACCTCCCAGTATTAGTTGTAGAATAACAAGGGGTGCAAGACCTGGCATCGCTTGTAAACCCTCCATCACAACATAAATAACTGCCTCAAGAATTATAAAAAAGAAAACCAAAAGTTTCTGAATTCCCTGAAAAAATTTCTTTCCTTCTTCTGTCGAAGTATCAATATTCACAATACCAGAACCAGTCAGCAACTGAAGAATAATAGAAGCCATTACAATTGGCCCAATTCCCAATGAGATAATACTCCCAAAATCAGTACCCATAATCATCGCAAGATACTCAAACCTTTCGAGAGCATTATTAGAAAGACCGAAAAGTGGAACATTCGCAAGCACAAAAAAACTCGCAAGAATTATCAAAGTCCATTTTGCTTTCACCTTAAAACTAACTTTCTTCTCATCTGGACTTTTAACTTCTGGAATAAAATTAAATATCTTTTTTAGGTTCATTTTTTTCTTTGACAGGAAGAATTATTTCTCCCCTTTTTTCTTTAACTTTTTCAATTGCTGATTTTGAAGCTTCTTTAGCAGTAATAATTAATTTACTTTTAACTTCGCCAGTTCCAAGAATTTTATAATCCTTTAAATCAATTTCCCATTTGTCTCCAACTTTTTTGCCATATTTTTCTAAATGATTTTCAATTTGCTGAAGATTAATTCTTTGTCTTATATCTCTTTTTGTTCCTCTACTTGTGATTCCCTGCTTACCGAAATACTTGTTTCCATAAAGATTTATCACAAGTGTTTTCTTCTGATCTGCTCGTTTCCCGCTTCCAGACATTCCTTTTCCTCCACGATGCCCAGAACCTTTCCGCTTTTTCCTAGCCCCGCCTCCGTGCGTTCCCATGTTCCGACCATGTTGTCGAGATGCTTTTTTTCTTTTCTTTATCATAACATCCTCTCCACTAATTTATTTATTTCTTTACCATGATTTCCTAAAACACCTTTTTCAACTCCAAAATGTTTCTTACTTTCAATTCCTTTTCTTGGCGGATGCAACCTAAAAAAATTCTTTATTTTTCCTGCTCGCGCTTCAACAAGTTTTTTATAAGTCGCATCATCTATTTCACCATAAGCCACAAAATTCTTTACTTTTTCTATCATTCCAAGTTGCTCTTTACTAGGATTCTCTAAAACAATACAAGTATATTTTTTTCTAAGTCTTAATCTGTAAAAAGTATTCACTATATCTTTATTCAATCCAACTTGTCCCCGTATTCTTATTACTACTATCATTTCCTATCCTCCGGATTAGTTTTCTTTAAAGCATCAATACACGCTTTAATCAAATTAAACGACGTCCTCTTTTTTCCTGAAGTTCTACTATAAACATCTTTAATACCAGCGAGCTTTAAAATCTTCTTTAGTTCATTGGCAACTACCAGCCCTGTTCCTTGAGATGCAGGAATCAAAGTAACCTTAACACTTCCTGACTTTCCAGTAACTTTGAAAGGCACACTATGTAGTTCATCGCAAGAGCAATCAAACCCTGCGCACGCCCGATTAATCTTAAAAATATTCAACTTAGCTTGCCTTATTGCCTTGTCTCTTGCAGGCAGAGTTTCCTTTGACCTTCCTGTTCCAATTCCAATATGCCCGTTCTCATCTCCAACAACAGCCATTGTTGAGAAAGTCGGAATATTCCCTTCCCTAGTCTTCCTCTGCGTCTGTCTCCAAATCCTTCTTTTACCTCCACCAAATTTTCCTTTTGATTGACCAACAAAAATCAAATCAGATTTAATATTAGTAAGCAAATCAACAATCTCTGACTCCAAAATTTTCTTTCCAGCATCAAGAATCTCGTCAAGGTTCTTCACCTTTTTCGCCCGAACATCTCTTCCAAGATTTGTCTTCGGTACCCATGCATTAAGCTTTTCCTTTTCCTCTTCTTCAATTCTTTGCTGAAATCTTTTCTTCCTATCTTCTGGAGAACCACCGAACGATCGTCCATTTCCAAAAGCTCTTTTGTTCTCTCTATCTACTTCCTTAGATTTCTCTGTAATTTTACTTTCCATTTTTCTCTACACTTGATTTAATTTGTTCGAATATTTTTGAAAAATCTTTTTTCAAATGTTTTCCTTGTATCCTATTTTGTTCTGGAAAAATTTCTTCCTTAGCATTAATTTTAATTCCAGAATCAACAACTCCTTTCAAAAAAGCATAAGTTTTAGTTTTGTATGACATCCTGTTCATACCAAAATCAATTATTGGATTTTCTAATCCTTTATCTGTAATTTTTTTACCCATTAAAAGCCCAGTTAAATATGCTGCAGGAATTGATTTCAAACTTCCTTGATTTTCTTTTGGCCAACCATGCATAATTAAATCTTTTGAAATTACTCCAAATTCAATCTTGTCTTGAGCTTCCTTACTTGTCACATATTGTGCAATAATATATTTGTTACTTTTTCTAAAAACAATTCTTGGAACTCCGGCCTTCAGTAACTTAATTCTCTTTCCATAATCTGTTTTATTTTCTCGTCTTCTTCGTTTTGGCATTTTTTTTACTGTCATTTTTCCAAACCTCCAACATATTCTTTCATATGAGCTTTACTTCTAAAAAACTTATTTCTTATTTTTTTCCTCATATCTGTAGCATCTTCTTTATTTATTTGTCCAGATTTTACCAAACCAACAATATAAGTTCTCAACTTTTTCGTCATAATAACATATTGCTTTTTTCGAATGTTAACTTTCTTTCTAACTTTTCCTGAGCCTCTTCGCCTTTTTCTTTTCTCAACTTTTTTCTTCCCCTTAACATCTTTGATAATTATTGCTCCTTCTTCTTTCAAGTCTCGAATATCTTGTTTAGTAATCGCTTCTTTGATTTCATCTATTCTCGGAGTCAAGAAAACAATTCTCTTTTTTCCAACTCCTAATGCCCTTACTGCTAAGTTTTTCTTTTTTTCTAGGTTCATTTTTTATTCTCCTGAGGTTTTTTACTTTCAATTTTTTTAACATCCTTCTTCCCTTTTGTTTCAGGTTCAACTTTCTTTGGATTTTTCTTAACCGCGCTCTGCAAAAACTTTTCAATATTTAAATTACTGATTTCGATTTTCATTTCTTTTGCTTTTTTTGCAAGTTCTATTTTTTTCTTTTTTCCCATTTTTCCGAAAATAACAACATCTTCTTTTTGCACTTTTTCAAAATCATTTAAATTTTCAATTCTAAAAATATTTTTGTGTTCTTTTTTATTTGTTTTATATCCCACACTAACCACAGCAGGATATCCTTTTCTTCTTTCTCTCATTTTATTATCTCTTCCTGTCGGCCTTCTCCAAACTTGTTTTTTCTTTCTTCCTTTTCCAAGTTTTGAATATCTTTTACTAGTTCTTCTTAAAAATTTCATTACATTTCCCTCCCTGCTTTATCTATAATATAAATCCCATCCTGGAAAATTCTCCTGTCTTTCAAAGGAACTTTTGTAGCCATTTCAAAATTCGCCGCAACTTGTCCTGCGATTTCTTTATCTACAGAACTAACAGTGATAATATCTTTCTCGATTTTAACTTCAGCTCCATCTTGAATTGAAACTTTTCTCGGAATTTTTTCTCCCAAGAAGTTTTTGATTATAACTTCTTTCCCCTGCATCTCAGCAGTCATCGGAAAATGGCTAAAACAAATTTTCAACTTGTATTCAAATTTTTCTTGAACACCTTTAATCATATTTTTAATATGCGCAGTAGTAGTCCCGATTCTTTTCTTTTCCTTCTTTGTCGCCTTAGAATTCCCAACAATTATTTGATTATCTTTTTTCTCAAGTGAAAGATTTGTAATATCAAACTCCCGCTTGTTCTTTCCTTCAGGACCCTTCACAGTAAGAATATCTTTTTCTAAATTCATTTCAACTCCCTCAGGAATTTCTATTGTTTGAAATATTTGCTTTTTCATTTTAATAAAAAAATGCAATCAAGCATCCTCCTGTTTTTTCTTCTTGAGCTTCCTCGTGAGTCATCAATCCCTTATTCGTAGAGACAATCATTGTTCCAAGATTTCTCGCAGGCAAATATCTTCTCCTGTACTTTTCTATATCTTCTTTTCCAACAGTAAACCGCGGTTTAATCGCCTTGCATTCTGAAATCTCTCCAAGAGTAACTTCAATAGCCCGAGTCTTAGCATCAATCTTATATTTCTTAATTGCACCTTTCTGCTTCATAATTTTCAAAATTTCAACCAGTAAGTCCGACATCTTCTTAAGTTCCACTACATCTCTCCGCGCTTTCTTTGCATTTCGTATCATATTCAATGCATCTGCAACTATATCTTGTGACATTTTTTTATTCCTCCATTGAAAAAATGGGACCATGAAAAATCTTCTCTAGACCTACTTGGTTGATTTACTTGTGACATTTTAACTATATTTTTGAAAACCGATTTCTGTCGCGATTTCTCGAAAACAGTGTCGGCATAAATTTAATCCGTATGATTTTATGTGAGCGCCAAATCTTCCACATCTCTCGCATTTATTCACCGCGATTCCAATCTTTCGTTCCTTTGGCTTGTTGTGTTTCAAAAACCTCGCAGCTTTCGCTGGTTTGTTCCTTATCTGTTTCAAAACCTTTCTCCAATCACTTGCTGTCATTTTCCAACAAACTCCGTATTAAAATTTTCTTCCATGAATTTAATTATTTCTTCTTTGCTTATGATTTGTCTTTTTGAAACCTTACCTCGCTTTATCTTTCTCAATTTAACTCTCCTTCCAGTTCTCTTGAAAACAACAGTAACATCAAATCCCATAATTCCAAGTTCTCTCTGATATTCTACTCCCGGAATCTCAATATACTCATGAATCCCAAATGAAAAATTATTTTCACTTATTTGTTTTTTCTTTAAACTATTATCTACAGCCACAAGCATTTTTTCTAAAAATTCTTTTATATTTTGCCTGATTGTAACCATTGCTCCGATTTCAAGTTTCGGTCGAACATTCAAAGTAGGAATTCTTTTATTTGATCTTTTTTTTGCAGGCTTTCTTCCAGTAATAAGTTTCAAAAGTTTAACACCTTTCTCCAAATCTTCTCCTATTCCGCCCATGCTAAAAACAATCTTTTCTATTTTTATTTCCCGCATTGGGTTTTGCTTTGTTTCCATTTTAGTTTCTTGTTTTTCTTTGCCCTCTTGGGGTACACCCTCGGGTGCCATTATTCTACCACCATCAACTGTTTAATTAAAATATCAATTGTCCCATCTTCCATTTTTATCTCAGCTGTTTTATCTTTAAGCTTATCAATTACACCTTTCTCACCAGCGTGCTTACCTTCAAAAACAAGAACCTTTGCTTTTTCTTTCAATGGAATACATTTTTCTAATTTCTTTTCTAAAAGATTAATTAAAACAGAATCATTAACTTCGCATTTCAAATCAGACAAGAAATTTCTTCCATCACTCAAATTCAACTGCGTCTTTTTTCCTTTTAATGTTTTTTTATTTATTACTTTAGAAATTTTTCTTCCAGCTTCTTCGGCTTTAACTTCTTCCAGATTGAATTTTCCTTTATCTGATAAATTCATTCTATAGAATTTATTTGCTGGAACAATACTTACACAATCAAGCAATAAAACATTGTGTTTGTCATCTATTATAGGTTTATTATTCAATAAAACTTGTTTAGCATGAATTATTCTTTTGGCTTCTCTTCGATTTGCAGCAACTTTTAAAATATCTCTCAAAATAATCAAAATAGGAATTCCTTTTTCAACATTAAAATTAGGCTTAACTACATAAGTTGTACCTTTTCTTCCTATAGGCCAACTCTTCGGAACCTTTTGTCTTTTCAAATATGCCATTATTTCTTTCCCTCCTCGTTAGTTTTTGAATCTTTCTTTTTCACTTTTGTTTCCATTTTATCTTGCTTTTTTACCTTCTCTTCAACAACTTGTTTTATCCTCTTTCTATCTTCAATATATAATTCAACAATCTGCAAGTTTGACGCTTTCAAAGGAACATTAACTGTTGAACCATCTCGCTTTTTCACTTGAACTCCTTCAACATATATTTTTCCCATCTTTGTCTTAACTTCATTTACTTTTCCTTTCTTTGATTTAAACTTCCCACGCATAACTCGCACAGTATCTCCTTTTCTTATAGGAATATTTTTCTTTCTATATTTTTTTCTCAAATCTTTTGCCAAATTAACACTCAAAAGTTTTCTCTTCAAATGTATCGGCGCATTCGCTGCATATTTCCTCTGCTTCCGAGGCTGAGAACTCGCTTTCCATGCTTTACTAAATTTTTGTTTCATCTTATAATCTCCTTGACTCTTAAGTCAAACTTTTTTATTTCCCCCTCACCAATTCCTAGTTCTGTCATAATATCTTCTCTAACTTGAAGATATTCTCCTAATGCAAAAGGAATTACCCCTCTTTCATATTCATAATCGTCTCCTAATTTTTGACGTAATACTTGCACAGATCCTTCCATTATTTCCATTCCATATTTTTGATCAGCCCTGGCTAATTTAGTAAGCCAATCTTTTGTCATCATATCATTTTTCATCTTAAACTACCACACTAGCAATCTTCGCAACTTGCGGCCATCGCTCTTGTACCTCCCTTGCAACAGGTCCTTTAATCTGAGTTCCTTTTGGATTTCCTTTCTCGTCTTTCAAAATCGCAACAGCATTATCTTCAAATGCAATTCTTTCTCCATTAAGTCTTCGGTATGATTTCCTTTGTCTTACAACAATTGCATCAAATACTTTTCCTTTCATGTCAGGAATACCCTTCCTAACAGAAACTTTAACACAATCAGCAACCTTCGCTGAAACCTGCCGCCCTTTCTTTGCCTTGGCTCTTTTCACTCCAACTAATCGCACAATCTTTGCTCCACTATTACTGGCCGCAATCATTGTTGAGCCCAAGTTTACTCCTGGTGTTATTTTTGCTGATATTGCTTTCATTTTTTCTTTGCCTCCTTGATTACTTTTCCAAGTACTACAAAATGAATTATTTTACTCAATGGTCGACATTCTTTAATTCTAACCATATCTCCAATTTGAATATCGTCTTTCATACAATCTTGAAGTCTTGCGTGAATTTTTGTCTTGTTCTTTTTGTATCTTTCATATTTTCTAACATAAACCATTCTTTCAAATTGAATAGCAATTCTTTTCGGAGATTTCGTGATGACTTCTCCTTCAAAAATCTTTCCCCGAGTCTTCAAGTTACCATGAATATGACAATTCTTGTCTTCACAACCAGTTCTGACTATCTTAGCTGTTTCTTTCTCTATCTGTTTCTTTTCTTCTATTTTTTCCATTTTGTGTGTTCAATCGATAGAGTTTTCTTCAAACCCTAACTCAACCAACAGGCCTTTCATCTTCTTCCTGTGGTCGCCTTGAAGCTCAATCACATTATCCTTGGAGGTTCCCCCACAAGCAAGCTCGTTTTTTAGAGCCTTTGCGATCTTCTTCACGTCTATTCCCTCTCCAAATCCAGAAACAACAGTGACGATCTTACCGTATCTTTTCCGGTCTGTTGTTATCTTTATCCTTTGCGAACTTTTTACAATCTGTTCACACACGCAGGCCTGCTCAGGCAAGCCACATTTTGGACATATTTCCATGTTATTTGTTTGTCTCAACCTCCTTAGAAGATACTTCTTCAGATTTGTTGAGTGTGAGTATTTTTGCAATAATCTTTTTAATTTCTTTCGTTCTATTACTTACTTTCGAATTCCTAGACCGCGACTTAACCAACTCGAGTTTCAGTTCTTTTAACTTTTTCTCTCTGTCATTTTTGCTCATTTTTCTTATGTCTTTTGATTTCATTTCTTTGCCCCCTTTACTATTTTCTTCTTAGGCTCTACTTCTGCTTCTGGAACATTCTTTAAATTTGCAATGACTTCAGCATCGATTTTTATTTTATCTTTGAATACAGCATCAGGTGAAAGTATGCTAACTTTAATCCCAACAGTTCCTGGTTTTGTTTGTGCAGTTGATTTTGCCCTATCAACAATCTTCGCACTGTCTCCTGTTTTCTTTAAATATCCTTGAGCAAATCTCCATGACTTAGCTCTTGACCCTGGCAACTTTCCCCCAATAACTATTTCAGCTCCAAGAGCTCCTGCATTCATTATTTTCTGTAATGTTCGATAAGCAATAACTTTAAACTTTAATGGTCCACTTCTCTCCAACCCAAGCGCAATCTCATCAGCAGTAATTTGAGCATCAAACTCTGGCTTCAAAATCTCGTCAATTTCAACTATAGGATTTTCAAGTTTGAATCTTCTTTTCAAAATAGTTGTCAATTCTTCAATTCTCTCTCCCTTTCTTCCAATAACCAAACCAGGCTTGCTCGTAGAAACAATTATTTTTTCCCCTACAGGGGTATATTCAATTCTAACTTTACTAACTTTACCTTTTCCAAGTTGTTTTTTAATATGCTCTTTGATAGCAAATTCATCTTTTCTAAATTTAACTGTGTTTCTTTCTTCCATTATTTTTTTGCCCCCTTCTTCATCTTCTTTTCTTTAGCTTTAATTAAAACATGACTTCTTTTTTTTCTAACTCTTCCAAATTTTCCATAAGGTTGAGATGCAATATTTGCCATAGCTTCTGTGATTATTGGTTCATCCAAACCATTAGCATTTGCATTCGCCTGCAAATTTTTCAATAAGCGTATGAAAGATTCTGAAGCGTTTTTCGGGAATCTTCCTGACATAATCTTTCCCTTTCTATGCGGAATTTCGCCCTTCATCGGAACAGCTTTTTTCTTAACAATAACTTGTTCTAAATCAGCGATTGCTTTTGGAATATTTTTTCCTTTAATGAACTTGCAAATTGCAACAGATGTTTTAGTTGAAAGAGGCAAACCAGCACCATTAACAATGGCCTCGCTCTTTTTTACTTTCGGCTTTTCAGTCGGCTTTTTCTTAACATCTTTTTTAGTAGCATCAGCCTTATCTTTCACAACACTCGCCTCGCTGTCTTTCTTATTAATTATTTCTTTATTCTCTGAATCACTTTGTGATTCAGCTATTTTTTTGTTTGGTTCCTTACTAACCTTTGCTGGAGTAGCCACGTCTGGTTTTGCAACTTTCTGCGTGTCCATTACTTTTTTACCAACTTCCTGTTGGGTTGCAGGATCAAAAACCCGCTGGTGGTTTTTATTTCTCTGTTCTGGATTATAATCTTTTTCTGTCATTTTATTTTTTAGCCAGAGCTCTTGAACCTTTAGTAGCCCCTACTCCTGCACTTCCATGCTTTATTCTTCCTCGGGTTGGTGCGAATTCTCCAAATTTATGCCCTAGCATATCTTGTGTAATTTCTGCAGATACAAAATCTCTTCCATTATAAATTTGAATTTTCATACCAATCATTTTTGGAACAACAACCAAATCTCTCTGGTGCGTTTTTATCGACTTTTTCTTCCTTAACTTTTCCCTCGCTCGATTAATAAAATCTTCAATCTCCCTAAACTGTCGAAGAATAGTTCTCCTCTGCCTAGAAGGAACAAGATTAGCGAACTCCCGAGTTTCCAAACTCTTCAGTTCTTCAGCTGTCTTTCCCTTATACAATGCTTCCTTTTTCTTGAGTTTTATATCTGTCATTATCGTTTTCTCCTCCCTGTTCTTGCAGGTCTTATCAATCCAACCTTTCTTCCTGGTGGTGCATTCCTTTTAGCAACTTTACTCTTCGGAACTTTTCCTCTACCTGAACCAAATGGATGATCAATAGCATTCATCTTAACCGCAGATGTCCGTGGCCATAGTTTACTTTTACCTTTTTTTATATGATATTTTTTTCCTGCTTTCACAATAGGTTTCTCCATTCTCCCAGCTCCAGCAATAATACCAATAGTCGCCCTGCAATTTGGATGGAACTTCTTATCTTTTTTCGATGGCATTACAACATAAACCCCTTCTTCTGAAACTCTCTTAACTTCTGCAACATTTCCACCACTTCTAATAAAAACCCCCCCGTCTCGTGGCCGTGATTCAATATTATAAACTTGTGTCTTTACAGGAATATCTCTCAACTCAAGAATGTTTCCTTCCTTAATTTCTCCACCAAAGCTTATTTTCTGTCCTTCAATCATTCCCCTAAACGCAGGTATATAAAAAACACCCTTACTAAATTTTACCTTTGCCAACGGCGCAGTATGTGCAGCAGAATTAAACAACTTAATAACAATTCCTTCTCCTTCCAACTTTGAAGGATACTTGATTCTAAATTTGAACGCCTTTTTTCGAACTCTGTAAGTATTACTTCCATGCCCCCGTGCTTGCGAAATTATTCGTTTTCCCATTTTGCAAAACTCCTGTTTTGTATTTTGAAAAATTTCCTATTTTTCATTTACATTAACCCCAACTTTGTCGCAACATCAATCGCCGGTGACTTTTCATTTAATTTAACATAAGCATATTTTTTTCCATTCTTGATAAAAGTTCGTATCTTCTCAATCTTAACTCCAAACATTTCTGCAATTTCTTTTTGAATTTCAGTTTTACTTTTTCTTCTTTCTACTTGAAAAGTTAAAACATTTTCTCTTTCAATCATCATAACAGCTTTTTCAGTTACTATTGGTTTCATTTTCTCAACTTCTCCCCAATTTCTTTAGTTTGGCTTTTAGACGAACTATTGAACTTGCTTGCAAGTTCTTTAATCGCATCTTCAGTATAAACAACTAACCTTCCTAAACCACCTTGAGCTAAATCATTTACACCAAGACTTTTTACTTTTTGAACATCAAATACATTAGTTTTCAAATTTTCTTTTTCACCAACAACCAAAAGCATACCTGCAGTTCTCTTATATTTTCTTCCTCTAGCTTTTCCTTTACCAGCTCTTATAGATTTTTTCCTAACAGCAATATCAAATAATTTTTCTCCAAGAATCTTTTTCAATCCAGCAAGAATTTCTTTTGTTTTCAAAGAAGTTATTTTTCCTTCAACAATCAATGGCAAATTTTTAATTTCATCAAGACTATTATATTTTTTAACAACATATTTTTCATTTGTTGTAGCACTTAATGCAGAAATAAATGCAACTTTTAATTCTCTTTTATTTATCTTTGAAGTATTAATATGTCCTAAAACTTTTGGAGGATGAGCTCTCATACCCCCTCTTGCAAATGGAACTTCTGCAGCTTCCCAGTTGAACTGACTTCCACGTCTCGAGAAAATCTTTCTTGGAACCCGACTCGCTCCTCGACCATAACCACTTCTCCAAACATGCCTTCTATGAACAAGCTTTCCTTTTGCCGCGTGCTGTTTTCCTGCAACTGGCGAAGGAGAATATGGTTGTTGAGTTTTCTTAGCCTCCAAAACTTTATGAACAATGTCCTCTCGCACAGCCTGACTAAAACAATCTGAAAGTTCAATGTTTCCCTTTTCTTTTCCAGTTATGTCTAATATTTTTGCTTTCATTTTTATAGGTCTCCTTCAATAAAATTTTCTAAATATCTTTTTTTATCTTCTTCTCTTCTTTGCGAACTCAAGTATTTTTTCCATAATTCCTTTTCATATGCTACAATCCCAAATTCCCAAATACAGTATGCTCCAAAATCCCCAACATCTAGCTTTTTTGAAGCCATGACATTTCTTTGGTCTTCTGGGAATTCATATATTGAATTAACTGCAACTATTGGATAATTATTATCCCATCTCACAACATTTAACATATCTTTTGATAGTATAGCAAATCCAAGTCCTATTTTAGGATCAATTTCTCCCTTATTTATTTCTTGAATTATGAACTTATTCATTTGTATTATTACTTCCCCCTCTGAAGGATTTTTTATATACATATCATAACCCTTCAACACCAAATTGGGAGTAGTTATTAATCCAACAGGCATAACTTTTCTCTGGGGGTTTTCAGAGCTTTCAAAATTTCCTAAATTATCTAATTTCATCTCAACCCCACTAACTCATAATTTTTCTTGAGTTGTTTTTTAGTTCCTCGTAATGGTGCAGTGATAATTAATTGTCTTTTTGAAGGACCCATAATAGAACCCTGAACAATAATATAATCTGTTTTAATATCTCCGAAATTTTTGATATTCTTTAATTCTCTGTCTGTGTTTTTTCCCATGTCAATTATTTTATTATTATAAATAATTCTTGTGAACATTCCTAACTGGCCAGCTTGCGGAGCTCTAAAAGTTACACGAGCAGGATGCCATGGTCCTAAACTTCCTGGCCTTCTTCGACCTTTTTCTGATTTATGAGACTTAAGTGTGATTCCAAATCTTTTAACTGGTCCTTGCAAACCTCTTCCAGTAGTCAATCCCCTTGCATCAACAAGTTGGTCCTTTTCAAAAACATCTAAAACAGAAATTTCTTTAGTAATATTCTCCTTGATAAAATTCAACTTATCCTCTTTGCTCCCAGCTAAATCCAACTCAATCAAATCAGGAGTTTTCTTTATTCCAGTATTCTTAACAACAGAATAACAAATCACATGAATATTATCATAATCTTCTTTCATCTCTTCAAATTTTTTCTTTACTTTTGGAAGTTTAACTTTTCTCTTAAGTTCTTTATCCAAATTTTCTGCTAAAATATCTTTTACAACCTTTCCGTCCTTGTAAAATCTAACAGAAAAAATCTTCATTGGCGGACACTCAATTATTGTCGCAGGAATCGCAATATTCTTCCCTTTAGTCATTGAATGTTCTGTATTATCTTTAACAGAAGCAGAAACCATACCAGCCTTGTAAGCTATAAATCCCTTAATATTTTTTCCAGCAGAAATAGCATCCCAGTTCACACTAGGCAAAAACTTACTGACCCGTTTCCGTGGCCAATACTGCAAACTTCCTTTTCTTGGACTTTTTCTTGTAGGCATTTCTCAATATAGCGGAAATTATCATTTTTATTTCTACCCTGGATTAATTAGTTAGAAAAATAAGGTTTTTAAGGGTTTTGGAAGAGATTTAAACCACGCTACGCTTCAAAATCCTTCTCTTCCTTCACAACCAACCCATCAATATTCGCTTCTCGAATTATCTTCCCTTTTCTCTTAGCCATCTCACGAATCTTAGAAAAATCTTTCTCATCTTTCAAATCATCTGGAACAACTATTTCCTCAATCACAAACGTGTGATCAATAATTGCCTCCTTAAAATCAGCATCTTCAAAGACAAAACTATTCTTAATCTTGGCATCAGTTGTTATAAGTTTACAGAAATCAATTTTAGGCTTCTCGTCACCCTTACCTTTTTTCCCTGCTTTCGGTGCCTTTGGTTTTATTTTTAATTTATCTTCACCAGCATTAAAAGTCAAAGCAAAAAATGTCTTTGGAAATTTATCCAAAAGCTCAAGAATCTCATTACCAGACATTTCATTATCAATAAGATATCTTTTAACTCCCTGAAATTGTTTTTTCTCTTTAAAGTCTAATTCTTCTGTCAAATCAGAAGTTGAAACAATTGCCCCAGTAACTTGTGCTTTGCCTTCACCAAGTTTTTCAGCAGCCATTCTCACAAACCCATTTGCAAACTCAGCCGAAGTATAAATCGTGCATTTCTTCCCAGAACATTTAACTCTAATCATAGCACGATTTCTAAACTCACCTTTACTAAATTTCTGAAATTGCAAATGTACATCTTCGTCAATTTCACCATCAAAAATTTTTTTTATAAAATTCATTTTATCTCTTTTCATACATATATCACAAACCTTTATAAATTTTAACCACCTTTTATCAGAGATGAACGAAGATTATTTTAAGAAGATTACTGCAGCAATAATTTTAGTAGGTTTGCTAATTTTATCTTTCTTCCTAATTCGCCCAATTCTTTTGTCAGTAATAACAGGGGTAATTCTTGCATTCATCTGCGCACCCCTTTACACGTGGACACAAAAACGTATAAAATCCAAAACAATCTCCTCGCTTTTAATCTGCGCCTTGTTGATAATAATTTTGGTTTTACCATTTATTTTTCTGGTTCCTATTTTCATAGATCAGTCAGTCAAATTCTACCAAGCAGCACAGAACATTGATTTCACAACCCCCTTAAAATCAATTTTCCCATCTCTTGTGTCTCCAGATAATTTCGCAGAAGAACTAGCTACAGCACTTTCAGCCTTTACGGCAAAAATCACAAATTCTCTAGTTGATTACCTATCTGGATTATTATTTAATTTGCCAAATCTTCTAATCCAATTCGCAGTTATACTCTTCACATTTTACTTTGCTCTTAAGGATAAAGAACAACTTTTCTCATACGCAAAGAGTTTAATGCCTTTTTCAACCGAAGTTGAAAAGAAGATAGTCAATTCTACAAAAGCCATTACAGTCTCTGTTATCTATGGGCAGGTAATAGTCGGTGTCATCCAAGGTGTTATTGCAGGTGCAGGATTTTTTATATTTAAGGTTCCAAACGCCCTTCTACTTACTTTTATTGCAGCTTTAGCAGGTATATTTCCGATTATAGGTACAGTAATAATTTGGGTACCTGTATCAATATACCTTCTTTTAACAGGAAATATTTTCGCAGCGATAGGAGTAGCAATCTTTGGACTTATCTCTTCAACGGTCGACAATTTTCTACGACCTATAATTGTAGCAAGAAGATCTAAAATACATCCTGCAATTCTTTTAGTAGGAATGATTGGTGGATTGTTTATGTTCGGTTTCTTAGGATTCATCCTCGGTCCGTTGATAATCGCCTATTTGTTGATCTTCCTAGAAATCTACAGGAACAAAAGAACAAAAGGAATTCTATTTCAGGAAGAAGCCAGCCAGGATAAAATCTCACTTGTTCAGAAATTCATTAAAGATAAGAAAGAATAATCTAGTTAAATATAAAAATCAATTTTCCTATTTATTAATATGGAATTAAAGATTAAACTTCTTGATTGGTCTGCCGGTTTACCTGTTGCCATGCTTGATAAGGATACAGCAAAAAAATTAGGAGTTCACGCAAAAGACAGAATTTTAATTGAAACAATTTCAGAAAAACCAAAAAAATTCTTCACAATAATTGATACAATCAAAGAACTCATAGGAAAAAACGAAATAGCTATCTCATCTGAACTAAAAAAACGGCTTGGATTAAACAAAGGGAAAAAAGTAAAAGTAAGTTTAGCAGAAACTCCCCCTAGTTTAATTTACATAAAGAAAAAACTGGATAAACAAAAACTCTCGCAAAAAGAAATAGACCAAATTATCATAGACATAGTAAACAATTCTTTATCCGAGGCAGAAATTGCCTTGTTTGTTTCTGCGATGTATAAGAGTGGAATGGATATGGATGAAATAGTTTATCTTATAAAGGCAATTTCAAAAACAGGAAATCAAATTAGTTTCAAAAATAAATTTGTCGTTGATAAACATTCAATAGGAGGAATTCCTGGAAACAGGACAACTCCAATTATTGTTGCAATCTGCGCTACCGCAGGTTTGCTAATGCCAAAAACATCTTCACGAGCAATAACAAGTGCAGCAGGAACAGCAGATGTAATGGAAACAATAGCAAAAGTTGAATTCTCTGCAGAAGAGTTAAAGAAGATAGTAAAGAAAACAAATGGATGTATAGTGTGGGGAGGTTCTTTAGGAATGGTGCCAGCAGATTCAAAAATAATTAGAATCGAAAGAATTCTAAAAATAGATCCTCAATCCCAATTGCTCGCATCAATAATGTCAAAAAAACTTGCAACAGGAAGCAAATATATCCTAATAGACATCCCATATGGAAAAACAGCAAAGGTCAACAAAAAACAAGCCTTAGAATTAAAAAGGAAATTTGAATATCTTGGAAAAGTCTTTAAGAAAAAACTTAAGGTAGTAATTATGAAAGCAGATGAACCAATGGGTAATGGTGTCGGTCCGGCATTAGAATTAATCGATGTGGTTAATGTCCTCAACCCCAAAGTTCAAGGTCCAAAAGATTTAGAAAAGAAATCAATTTTCCTCGCAGGACAATTACTAGAAATGACAGGCAAAGCAAAAAAATCTCAAGGAGAAAAAATGGCAAGTGAAATCCTAGGTTCTGGAAAAGCTTTTGAAAAATTCAAGGAAATAATCAAGGCACAAAAAGGTTCGTTGAAAAAAATTACTCTAGCAAAATTTAAAAAAACAATTTATGCAAAAAAATCTGGAACACTTAAAGAAATTCATAATAAAAAAATAAATTCTTTAGCAAGGGTTGCCGGTTGCCCAGTTGATAAACTTGCAGGCCTTTGGATTTATGTTTCTCTGAAAGATAAAATAAAAAAGGGTGATAAAATTTTAACAATTTATTCAGAATCACGTTCAAGATTAAGAGGAGCAGTAAAATTTTATAAGAACAACTCTCCGATAAAATTTTCTTAACATATATTATAAATAAGAAATAGTTTTTTAAAGAATCTTCTTCTTTTTAGGTAAATGAAAATTTGTTTTTTACATTATTACTTCAAAAAAGACGGGGTGACAAGAACCGTTCTGAATAATGTATTGGGGATAAAAGAGCAATCCCCAAATATTCAATTTGTATTTGCAGGAGATTTCTTTAGTGAAGCAATACCAGACTATGCTGAGAAAAGATTCATTGATTGGGAATCAGAAGATTTGGTTTCAGAAATAAAGAGAGTCTCATCAGATGCAGACATTTTAATTATTGAAAACCCTGTTGTAGGAATCTTTCCTCGTGCTACACTAGCATTTAAGGAATTCGTAGAAGAAAATCAAAACAAAAAAGTAATTTACAGAATTCATGATTTTATTGACGACAGACCACATCTTTTTGAAGAATTTAAAAAAGTCTTTAGCGATTTTAATGAAATCTATCCAAATTCAGATAATGTTCATTTCATAACTTTAACTTCTTTTGACAGAAATAGACTTCTTGCAAAAGGTTTGAAAAATGTTTCTGTTCTTCCAAATTCAATTGTTGAATCTGATTTATACACCAACGAAGAAAACGCATTAAAGTTAAGAAAAAAATTCGAAGAATCCGGAATAATCAAACTAGGGGAAAAAATAATTTCATATCCAGTAAAAATCCTGCGAAGAAAAAACATAGAAGAAGCAATTCTTATAACAAAACTGATAAATAACTTTGGGGGGAAACACAGACTTATCGTAACATTGCCCCACGAAGATGATTACGAGAAAGAAATAAAAGAACTGGCAGAAAAACACAATGTTCCTTGCTCAATAGGCGAAGCCCACAAATTTCTTGATTATGGTAAAGACGAATTCACAACAGCCGACTTGTTCGCTATTTCAGATTTAGTAATTTCAACAAGCATAAGAGAAGGTTTTGGATTTGCTTTCATAGAACCCTGGGTTGCAGGAACCCCTTTAATCGGAAGAAAAATTCCAGAAGTCACAAAAGATTTTGAAGACGCAGGAATAGATTTAAGTCCATTGTATGATAATTCAGTTTTGCATAATAGCAAAAACACAGAAGAACGAATTGAAAGAGTAGGAGCTTTTTTATCTGATAATGAAAAATTAGACCAATTGCAGAAAATCTTAAGATTGAACGAGCGAATAGAAAAATCATTAACTTTGATGGAAAAAAACAAACAAGCAGTAATCAACACTTATAGTCACACTCGTGTTGCAGACAAATTACTGAATCAGATAAATTTTATATTAGGAAATTAGCACAACTAAATTTTTAAATCTCTATTATCTTTCTTTTTTATGACAGAAAATTTCATACAAAATCTAGTAGAGTATATCAAGAAGAATCTAAAAAAGGGTTATGATATTAATACTCTTAAATTTGCACTGATAAGTCAAGGTTATTCAAAAGTTGCAGTAGAAAAGGCCTTGATAAGAGTAACTCAAGAGCTTGTAGAAAAAGCACCTATTCTAAAAGAAAAACCAGTTATAAAATATGAAATAGTTGACGAGCATGATAGACCTATTCGAATGAGAAAATCTTTTTTGAAAAGGTTTTTTGATATATAGTAACCTTTAAATTCCCTCATTAATTCAAATTTCTAATGCCTCTGTCGCATAATGGTAGTGCACCGGCCTTGAGAGCCGGGCCCTTACGGGCTTCCAGGTTCGATTCCTGGCGGGGGCGTTTTGAATTATATTTTTAAGTATAGATATCTTTTTAAGGAAGTTTTTCTAGTTAACGACATGAGATCAGAACCATCTTATGTTATTGCAGGGTTGCCAGGAGATATGGCATCAAGAATTCATGAATCTATAAAAAAAAGAGTTATTCCATCTGCTTTAACTGGGAAGGAGATAAAAGGGAAGGAAATTACAGATGAGTTTATTGAAGATTATAAAGAGAAAACAGGAATTACATTATGCAGGCCAGACAAGCATGAGTTGACATTAAAAGACTGCATTAAATATTGTGGAGTAAGCTTATATGGAATAAATTTCGCAACTGCTTCTGGATATGAAGTAAATTCTCTTTTTGTGAAACATGAGATACCTTTTATATCAGGAGTTACAGGGGCTACAAAAGAACAGGAAAGTCAATTAGTTAAGGAAGTTCAAAAAAGTAAGACATGTGCTATAATTGATAAAAATATGTCTGTGCCTTTGGTTATTTTTGGAGCTATGTTAAACTATGCTGCAGAAAATTTCTCTGGAGCCTTAAAAGGATATACTGGATGGGGAATTGATAGTCATCAATCTTCAAAAAAAGACAAAATTAGTGGAAGCTTAGTTAAATGGGAAGATTTTTTTGAGCAATTGGGAGTAGAATTTTATTCTGCTGAAGGAGATAGAACCTCCCCACTTGGGCATGGAGATCACACAATGGAAATTGCTAGTCCTGACAGAACCGTCACTCTTGGGCTTTCAACAAGAGTTTTAGGAAGACAAACTTATGTTCAAGGGGTTGTTGAAAAAGCTCTACCGTTCTTAATTTCTAGCATTGAAAAAGGTGAACAAGGAAAAGTTTATGATATGGAAAGCGTATTAAAAGAAAAATATTAATTCTCAGTTTTCTCAAAAGCATCCAACACTCTAGTATCAGGACTAAGCAAATAAACATGGTCTTCTTTAAATCTTAATCCTCGATAAATTTTTTGCCACAATTCTCTCCTTGCTTTGTCTTTATAAAAATCCCAATAGAATTGTGGCTTTGTCTGATTCAAAATTTTCCAAAATGCATCTTGAACATTTGGATTAGGATATTTCGTAAAAATAATACTATTGCATTGCTCTCCTGGAAAATCCATTCCTCTCGCACTACGCGTAGAAAACAAAACATCGCTCTGCCCTTTTTTAAATCTCTCAACCAATTCTCCAGTATTATCTTCTTGTTGGGTCTCTCTTAATTTTTCTCTAGAAATTAAATTATCAATATCATATTCTTCAAGCTCGTTTTCAGATGGCAAATCAGCATAAGCATTTACATGAATAAGTACTGGTCGCTTCGCCATTTCAACGCACTTGCTCAGCGCCCCTAAATAATCTTTCCGAGAAAATTTCACCCTATTAGAATATTTAAAATCCCTTTCCAATCCAGTTCTAACCACTTCAATTTTTCCCTGACCTTCTGTTTCTGCATCGATAATTATATATTCCCCCAACCCAAAAATATTTTTCAAAACACTATCTGAATGAAGAGTCCCAGACATCAGAACCAAAATTTTATTTTTATCTTTCATTTCTTGAAATCTTTTAGCAAGATTTGTAGTAACAACATTTGCAATAATTCCTGTGTCTGATTTACTAATCGTAACATATGTTTCATCTAGAAAATCTTCAAACATTTTTGCAGTTTCTTCAATATCAAATAAATAACTTTCATCATCAACTTCATCAAGAAATTCATTAGAAGTCAAGAAAATTTTAAACAAATCATAGATGCCTGTTTCTTTGAGCGGAATTATTTCTCCGCTTTCAGCAGCATGATTGATTCTCTCATTTCTTTTTAGTTCTTTAATTAGTTCACTTATTTCTTTTAAAATTATCTCAACCCTTTCTTCACCAAATACATGTATCAAAGAATTTTGCAATCTATCAATATTAATACTTCTCTGATTAGAAAATTTATCCAAAAATTCATCACACTCGTCAATAATTTCAACTTCTGTGCTCGGCTTACGATTCATAGCAGATTCTAAAATATATTTCATTGAATTAAATACAATTATATCAGCATTAACAAATGAATCAAA
>SDBV01002176.1_pt1 | contig 29340 bp, 27 predicted proteins | sample 2277081 | NCBI WGS metagenome assembly SDBV01 (sample SAMN10402039, study PRJNA504765) | marine sediment metagenome | isolation source: marine sediment core GS10_PC15, 223 cmbsf | place: Arctic Ocean: Southern Knipovich Ridge | collected 2010
TTAAAATACACTAAACGCCCTAATAATTAAATGGAAAATATTTGTACGCGCAAGAGTATCAGGAAGATATGGATTAACTATAGAAAGTCAACTTAGGGTAGGATATGTACATGAAAATCTGTGTTGAATAAGTCGGGATAAATTGCTGTTACTGACATCCAGCAATAAAATACCCGGTTAGAAGGTCAATACTTTTGCACTGCTTTTAAGGTAATTTGTTAATGGTTCACCCATACCTTTTAATTCAAATCCCAGTGATTTCAGGTTATCTGTTACTCCATACGAGTTTGCACAGACAATGCAGACTTCTATCACAATGCCATCCTTTTGCATGGCTTTCAGTTTGTCCTGGATTTTAAGGTTTTCAGAAGTCAGCTTTGCCGATGGACCCCAAATGATCAGGGTGACTTCACTGAACCAGCCGGCCGTTTTGGCCGCATGGGTGTACATCAATGCAACCCGTTCGGCCAGATAAGGGTCATCGCTTGTCCAAAGTACCACAAGTTTATCGGGGGTATTCCCGCTATTTTCTGATTGTGCCACGGATTTTGAAGTGGTAAAAACGAACAGGGAGGTTAAAAGGACCAAAAAGTATTTTGTTTTCATTTTTTCAGTTATTCGATGTTAGATTTTTTAGTACAGCAATTAAAAGACTGGCACTCAGCCGTGTTTTATAGTCAGGGTTTATATATTCAAACTCTATTTTCCCTGCTGTATCCACAACAAATACAGAAGGAACGGGAAGGAATCCTTCATTGAATCCACCGGATATTTCACTTAACATGCCTGAATATCTTTTAGGCGCTTCAAAGGCAATTCCAATGGCTTTGCTAAGCTTTCCATCACCATCGGAATAGAGGCTGTAGTTCAGTTGGTTTTTATCGCCCGATATTTGCAGGTTTTCAGGCGAATCGGGGCTAATGGCCACTATCTGATAACCCAGTTCAATAATTTCATTTTCAGCTTTCTGAATTTCTGACAGGTGGGCATTGCAATAAGGGCACCAGCCTCCACGATAAAAAAGGAGGACTGTGGGTTTCAGGCTGATGATATCAGAAATCCGGATTTGACTTCCATCGGGTGCTTTCAATAGACCGTCCGGTATAGATTCTCCGATTAGTAACGGCGAAATATTTTCCGCTTTTTCAGGCATCTGGGCATGGGATTGGATCCCTGCCAGCCCTGCCAGGAACACCGCTAAAATCAATTGTTTCATATTTCTTCATTGTTTATTGGTTATTCGCAATTATTCTATGCACACGCTTAGATATTATGGAAAAAAATTATTGAGTTTGCTTCAGGGCAATTGATATAAAATCATTTAATTGATTTTGATCCATGGTTTTTGTAGCTACAGAAAGTCCCTGCATAATCCCCAGAAAAAAACTAGATTGTTTTTCCACATCGGTATCCGGGGGCACTTCTCCTTTTGCAATGGCATTCTGAAGGACTGTTTTTAACATACCACGAATAAAATCGTAGTAGCGGTTGATTTCACGAACAATATCATTGTCTTTATTGCCTATTTCCGTAGCAGTGTTTACTACAAGGCAGCCTTTTTTAGTACCATTACCTGTGTTCAGTCCCAGTGCAGTATTTTGAAGGAATGCCTTCAATTCTGCAAGCCCGGCATCTTTTTGTAGTAAGCTATAAAATACATTCTGTTTTACATGTTCGCCATACTTCCTTATGGATTCAATAAACAGGTTCTTTTTATTTGAAAAGGAAGCATATATCGAGAACTGGTTAATGCCCATTTCCTTTTCAAGTAACCGCACCGACGTGGCTTTGTAACCGTGGTTCCAGAAAACCATCATGGCACGGTTCAATACAATGTCTTCGCTGTAAGCTTTGCTCCTTGGCATAAATATTATTTCATACAAATCTAAGCAGTCGCTTTGAAATATCCAAATAATATTCAATACAATCCATTTATTCCGGACAGTTTTAATCAGGCGCAAGCAGATAACATGGCACAGGCAGGTTGGGGTGTTCTCGCCTAAAGCAGATACTTACTCCCTTGAAACGCAATACAAATATTTGACGCCTCTTAAATACAAACTATTCCCAACAATGACAGGGGAGGCATAAAAACTGTCATCGAGCGTATTTTGCGATAACAATTCAAACTCTTCACCTTGTTTCACAACGCAGAATGTTCCATTGGTACCGGCAATGTAAATACGATCATTAACTCCTACCGGAGAGGTAAAGATATTCTGAATTCCTGTAAGCTTCTGATTTGTATAGTATTCCTTTCCGTCTTTTGCATCAAGACAAGATAAATATCCATTGTTGATTTTCAAAAAGTAAAGTTTATTATCCATAAGAACCGGCGAAGGAGTGTAAGGTGTGTTTTGATCATATTTCCACACAATAGCTTCAGAATCTGATACATCTCCTTTCGCTTTTGAGAGATTAATTGCCAGCAGAGCGCTGCCCCTAAAACCACTTATCAGATAAACCATCCCATTTGCACTGACAGGTGTGGGTATTACATTGCGGGTTAAACCGCTGCATTCCCAGATCAATGCACCATTTTTGATATTGTAGCTGCGTATCTTATTTGTTGCACTGGTAATTAGCTGTGTCTCTCCTTCAAATTCAATGATATACGGAGTTGCCCAAGAACTGACTTCGTCCCTCTCGATTTCCCAGATAATGTCCCCCGAATGCTTGTCAAGTACATGAAGGGATGATTGGCCCTGGTGATCCCGAAGGATGATCAATTTGTCTTTATACAGGGTAGGTGAGCTGCCTTCGCCAAAGCTCATTACTTTTTCCATCCGGCCAAAATCCCGCTCCCATTGAACCTCGCCTTTCAAATTCAGACTATACAATCCGTGAGAGCCAAAATAGGCGTATATATTTTCACCATCAGTTGTGGGTGAGTTCGAAGCCCAACTGCCAAATTGATGAGTGTTGCTATAAGGGAGCTCCTCACGCACGGTGGTCTGCCAGATGATCTTTCCATCATTCCGATCGACAGATATTACAACAAACTTATGAATGAAATCGGTTTTCGTTGGCGACATCCACTGGTTCTGATCCTCATCTTTATCGGGCTCACTGATTTCAGCCTTCCTGTCTGTTTGCACGGCTGATAACAGAATGATCTGATCCTTCCATATGATTGGTGTGGCATGACCAATTCCGGGAATCTCAGCTTTCCATTCAATATTCAGGCTATCGTTCCACTCTATGGGTGGATTCCCGGCGGGAGCTATTCCTGAAGCATTCGGACCCCGCCACTGTGGCCAATTTTGCTCATATTCAGAGAGATTCTCCTGTGCAAAAAGGGTTCCGGTGAAGAAAAACAGTAGAACCAGAATGTTTAAGAATGTGCGCATAATTTTTATTTTTTGAAAAATCTGTCATTATTGCATGTGTATCAGGTTCACTTCTACATAGTCCCGGGTTTCGGGCCCTTTTGGCCATTTCAGGATAAATACCGAAATTAAACATTTTATGTATAAATACTTTCAGAACATTCGTTTAATCGGACTTGCTGCTATTGCAGCCCTTGGTGGATTTTTATTCGGTTACGATACTGCGGTCATTTCCGGCACTCTTTCATTTGTGAGAATCCAATATGAACTGAGCCCTGTCCTGGAAGGTTGGTATGTCAGTTCTGCCCTGGTTGGATGCATCCTTGGTGTTTCGGGTGCCGGATGGCTCAGTGACAAATATGGCAGGAAGAAAATCCTCTTACTGACCGGTTTCCTGTTTTCCATTTCAGCGATGGGATGCGCCTTATCAAATAATTTTACAGGATTGATCATATTCCGTTTAATTGGTGGTATGGGCGTGGGAATAGCCTCCATGATTTCACCCCTGTACATATCAGAAATATCACCTGCAAAACTCAGGGGCAGACTGGTAGCCCTATACCAGCTTGCCATTACCATCGGTATCCTCAGTGCATATTTTGTAAATGCATTCTTGTTGAAAGTCTCAGGTAATACGGGTGTAATCGATAATCAAAGCCTGCAGCTGGTATTTAAAGATGAGATCTGGCGGGCCATGCTTGGTATGGAGACCATCCCGGCCATTTCTTTTTTTATCCTGGTTCTCACCCTCCCGGAAAGTCCGCGCTGGCTCGTTGTGAGGAACCGTACCGACAGTGCGCGTTCAATTTTGACAAAGATTTACGGCAGGGATAGTGCATCCAGGGAAATCAAACAGATCGAAGAAACCATTAACATGGGAAAAGGATCCTGGAGTATGCTCTTTGAACCAGGGATTAAGGTAGCGGTATTGTTAGGTGTGGCCCTGGCTGTACTGGCCCAGTTCACAGGCATCGATGCAATTATATATTATGGTCCGCGTATCCTGGAAGATGCGGGATTTGAAATGAGTGATGCCCTTGGAGGACAGGTAATTATTGGGATCATCAATGTGGTCTTCACTCTTTTCGCCATCTGGAAAATTGATAAAATAGGGAGAAAACCGTTGTTGATGACCGGAACCTCCGGTATGTTAATATCACTGCTGGTCATTGGTCTGCTCTTTAAACTGAACATGGCGGAAGGATTCCTGTTGTTGCTGTTCATTCTGGTATTCATCGCCTGCTTCGCTTTTTCGCTGGGACCGGTTGTCTGGGTGCTGCTTTCTGAAATCTATCCTACAAAAATACGGGGGCGTGCCATGTCCATCGCAACGGTGGCAACTTGGATCGGCACTTCTGTTATAGGTCAGCTTATCCCGGTTTCATTGGAAGGTATAGGACCTGCGCCTACTTTCTGGATCTTCGCATTATTTTGTTTGCCAACGCTTTACATTGGGTGGAAAATTATGCCTGAAACAAAAGGCAGATCACTGGAAGAGATCGAACAATACTGGCTGAAATATAAATAAACTAAAATGAGGATATTATGAAAAAGGTCAAAAAAGGAATTGTTATTATCCCGGCAATCATTATGCTGAGCCTGTTTTTTAGTTTCTCCCCCCCGGCACCTTTGGAGAAAATAGATGACAGTAGCATTCTTGCCGGAGCTGCCCGAATCAATTGTACACCCGGGACACCCATTCCTATGAGCGGTTATGAAGCCCGAAAGGATCCGTTTAAGGGAGTTCATGATTCCCTTTTTATAAGGGCTGTTGTGTTCAGTGATGGCACCAACAGGGCGGCCATCATTACAGCCGACGTGATCGGCTTTTCACACAGATTCTGTAATGAGACCATCGGTAAAATTGAAGAGGCTACCGGAATTGGGCATGATTACATCCTGCTGGCCGCCAGTCACAATCACGGGGGACCTGTGAATAAGGCGTACAGTGAGGAAGCATCACCGGATGTTGAAGCATACGTAGCCGAACTGCAGGAAAAGATCATTGAAGCGGTTAAGATAGCTGGTGAGAAATTGCAGCCGGTCCTGATCGGTGCAGGAACCGGAAGCTGCACAATGAATATCAACCGTAGGGCCCGGCTGGCAGATGGAAGCATCGGGCTGGGCCGCAATCCCGACGGTCCGTGTGACCATGAGGTTTCTGTGGTACGGATAGATGACCTTGACAGAAATCCCATCTCAATGCTGGTGAACTGGCCCTGCCATGGAACAACCGGCGGACAGGAAAATACCCTGATTACAGGAGACTGGCCAGGGGCAACCGCGCGTTTTGTTGAGAATGGACTTGACAATAAGGCAATCATTCATGTAACTGCCGGTGCATCGGCTGATATCAATCCGGTTTATGGTCCGAACGATAATTTCCGAGACATAGATGCCATTGGAATGTTGCTGGGAGAAGAAATCCTAAAAGTTTCAGAAGGGATCAATTCATTTCCTGACGGCAGCATAGAGGCAATTAAAATGATGGTAGAAGCCAAAGGAAAAAAACGACTTAAAAGCTGGTTTCCGGACCAGGAACTGGATGCAGGAGAGAACATTGACATCAGGCTCTCGGCCCTGAAGATCGGGAATATAGTATTTACCGGGATCTCGGGCGAAGTGATGACAGAGATCGGCATGCATATCAAGAGAGAGTCACCGTTCAAAAATACCGTAGTCATTTCTCATTGCAATGGCAACAGCGGATATCTTTGTACGGACAAAGCCTATCCTGAAGGAGGTTATGAGATCATGGTGACAAAGACCATGCCCGGAACCGAAGTCCTGATTACAGAAAACCTGCTGAAAATGATCCGGCAATTCAATTAATTAAAAAAGTCATGAACAAACTCCTCATCATTTTTTCATTTTTATTGCTGGTAGCCTGTAATCCTCCTTCTGATAAAGAGATAAAGGTCCCTGTTTATGCCTGGATGGGAGGGCCAAAACAAACTACCGACAAAGAGATCAAAGCAAACTTCATGGACCTGAAAGAAAAGGGCATTATTGGTCTCATGTACAATGGAGGCCATGATCCGGAAACCTACAAACGTGTTGGCGGGATTGCAAAAGAAGCAGGATTGGAATTCCATACCTGGATCCCCACCATGGTTCAGGCTAAAAACCCAAAACTAGATCCAGAACTTTACGCAGTCAATGGATTGGGTGAATCCGCTTTTGAAAAACCTGCATATGTGGATTATTATACATTTCTATGCCCTAACCGCGAGGAAGTATACCAGTTTCTCGCCGGGTTGTATGGCAGCATTGCAGATCTTCCGGAAGTTGACGGCATTCATCTCGATTATATCCGATTCCCTGATGTGATCCTGGCCGAAGGACTCTGGGCGAAATATGACCTCGTGATGGACCGGGAATATCCCCAATTCGATTATTGCTACTGTGATCATTGCGTGAATGGATTCAAAGAAAAGACAGGAATGGATATCAGATCCGTGGAAGATCCATCACAGGTAGAGGAATGGAAACAATATCGTTATGATCTGATTACCAATATTGTAAACCGGTTAGCGGATGTGGTCCACGCCAGAGGCAAAGAGATCAACGCCGCGGTCTTCCCCGGTCCGAATTCCATTGCCAGGAAAATCGTGCGACAGGAATGGGACAAGTGGAACCTGGACGCATTCTATCCCATGAACTACAACGATTTTTATCTGCAAGGCACAAAATGGATTGGCGAGGTCACTAATGAAGGAGTTACTTCCATCAACAACCGGAACCCCTTTAGGACTCACGTTAGTAAACCTTTGTACAGCGGTCTGTTTATCTGCCCGAAGCCAGAGAGTAAAACCGATGAACCAGATCCCGAAGGTCATGGTCTGATTCCTGAAGAACTGGAGGACGCTATCCGTGAATCCATGGAAAATGGTGCAGCCGGGGTATGTTTGTTCACTCCGGGCAGGATGACAGATGAACATTGGAAAGTATTTGAAACCGCAATACGGAAGGACTTTACCAGAAAGTAGCATATCGACGAAATCAATTAGAGCATTACCCCTCCTAACATCTCAGTTCGCAAAACGAAGAGGACATTGAATGGCAATCATTGGAATAAAATGAAGGACATCAGCAGGAATAAGGCAGTGATTGGAATTGATCTGGGCGGCACAAAAATATCAGGTGCCCTGTTCTCCTATGATGGTGAATTTATTAATAAAGCAGAAACTTTGCTTGGAGGGAAAGGCGGTGCTGATGCAGGATCTTTGGTGGTTCATCAGGTTATGAAACAGGCAGCGTTTGCAATGGACAACCAATATCACGTAGACTCCATAGGTATTTGTGTCCCGGGTATCAGCAATAAAACCAATAACACTGTTTGGGCCCCTAATATTCCGGGATGGGAGAAATGTGGAAGGGGTGTGCGCAAGGTTGCAACGATGCTGTTTTTATGGCCGTTGGGACCGGAATAGGAATTGGCATTGTGGCCAACGGAAATATAATCAGTGGCACAGCTGGCGCAGGTGGGGCGATTGGTTGGTTGGCACTGAGCCGGCCCTATTTAAGGGACCGCTTTGGCCTTTCAGAATTATCAACAGGTTCCCTACTCTCCACACTACCTTTTGGATTGTTACTTGGATCCATTGCTTTTGGCTCCATCGTGGACCGTTATGGATATAAGATTCTGCTGATAACATGCGGATTGCTCATTTTCGCTGGACTGGAAGGTATCGCACTGACCAGTGATATCAACATCTTACTGACTTCAGCCTTTCCTGTTTGGTCATTGGCATGACTGTTATGAGGCTGATTCTTGGCTGGGCTCTGCCACACGTAAAATCTAATCTGGTACTGATTGGAAGTTATGTTTTTTCTATTTATCTTCGTATACGGTATACAATAAATAGATTTGATAATGTTAAAAATTTCCATCGACGAATTGAGTTTGAAGGCCTATAAGAATGTTAGGTCGATGATCATCTCAAAGAAATTACTTCCGGGACAGAAGATAGTTCAGGATAAACTGGCAGAGAGCATGGGAATCAGCAGGACTCCGTTACGATCTGCATTGCAAATGCTAGAAGCAGAATACCTTGTTGAATCGGTTCCAAGACATGGTGTTATAGTGAAGGAATTTCGTGATGAAGAGATTGTGGAAATCTATGAATGCAGAATGGCCCTGGAAGGAACTGCTATCAGGTTGTATACCACCCTCGCCTCTGCCCGTGAAATAGACCGGCTAAAAGATCTATTCCAACCCTTTTTGAAAGGTGCGGTAAACCTGGACCACTACCAAAAAGCCGACAGTAAATTTCATGATGCTATTATTCAGGGTTGTGGTAATGGTTTTCTTTCCAAGCTTTTTCAGCAGGGTAACTTATTAGTATTCATTGATATAATTGGTCTGGTCAGACCTCCTGAGGAGACTTTGCACGAACATATGGATATCATATCTGCCATCGAAAACAGGGACCCTGATTTGGCGGAGTCCCTGGCAAAATCCCATTTATATAAGTCAAAGCTATTGATTCTGAAAAAGATAAATGAAACCCGGTAAATTCTTTCCGATCAGGTACAGGATGGTGGGTGGCACTTTTATTCTGTCTATGATCGTATTGTTTGATCGAATACTGATCTCAGTGGCGAAAGATCCGGTAGCCAGTGATCTTTCATTGACCGACAAACAAATGGGCTGGGTGTTATCTGTTTTTGCACTTGGCTATGCCCTGTTTCAAACGCCATCGGGTTATCTGGCAGATAAATATGGAGCGAGAAAGATATTAACCGCAGTGGTAAGCCTCTGGTCCTTTTTTACTGCACTAACCGGGGCGGTCTGGAATTTCGGCTCATTGATTACCGTGCGATTTCTATTTGGAATAGGCGAAGCCGGCGCATTTCCAAGTATGGCCAGGGCAATTTACAACTGGATCCCAATAAGAGAACGTGGTATCGTAAACGGAATTAATTTCTCCGGTGGCCGGATAGGTGCAGCAATAGCCTTGCCAGTTGTTGCCTGGCTAATAGATATAACAAGCTGGAGAATGAGCTTCGCGATTCTGGGTATTATTGGTGTCATATGGGCCATCGCCTGGTATTTATGGTTTCACGATTCGCCCTCCGATCATCCTAAAATTTCTGAGGATGAATTAAAAAATATCAAAGAAAACATACAGGAACAGGGCGCAGCATCTGAGCATGAGAAAATTTCCTTAGGTAAAATGTTCAGGTCTAAAACGATGTTGCTTATCATGGGGCAATATTTCAGCAGCAATTTTACATTTTTCTTCTGTCTCACCTGGCTCTTCCCACATCTGAAAGCTACCTATAACCTGGAGGCAGTGGAAGCTGGTTTTTATACGGCCGCTCCATTGATTTTTGGTGCGCTTGGAAACTGGTTATCAGGCTGGATGGTAGATTTTATATACCGAAAGAATAAATGGGAATTATCTCGAAAATTACCCGCTATCATTGGGTTTTCTCTTGCATCTACAGGCATTATTGCAAGCATATACATGAATGAGGTAACCGGGGCGGTTCTTTTTATTTCTATGGCTGTTTTTGGTGCAGATATGACCCTTAGCCCATCCTGGTCTGCCTGTGTGGATATTGGAAAAGAGCATTCGGGTACGGTAAGTGGAACCATGAATATGGCAGGTAATCTGGGATCATTTTTTACAGCCCTGGCATTTCCGTACCTGTTATCTATGACTGGGTCGGGAACTCCATTTTTCTTCGTTGCAGCTGCTCTTAACCTTTTAGCCATTGTTATGTGGCTGGCTATTAAGCCACAAATACCTTTGAAGCTTACAAAAAAAATTGTAATATGATCAGGCTACCAGAGTATCGTGAAGTTTGTAAAAAATCCCTTGAAATGATTGATGAGGCAGGTATTCGCCTTACCCTGGAAGATAGGAAGAAAATGACTGCAGTCGATTTTGGGCTGAGCCACATTGAAAAGGAGGGCGTGCAGATCCTGACCATGTTTGAGACAGACAGGATCGCCGGTAAAATTCTGGTATTGTTGCCAAATCAGACCGAACCCGAACACTGGCATCCAGCTGTGGGAGATGATGCCGGAAAGGAAGAGGTAATTCGTGCCATAAGCGGAGAATTGTATTTTTATATACCGGGAGAGGACAATATGAAACATGGATTTATTATCGAGGGGAAGGAGGATTGTTATACCATGAGAAACGAAGTTGTACTGCAACCAGGTGAACAACTTGTTTTACCTGCCGGTACCAGGCATTGGTTTCAGGCAGGGGAGAAAGGCGCTGTCATGTACTCTTTTTCAACGAAAGTAACGGATTTACAGGATCAGTTTACCGATCCAAACATCGTAAGAGAAACAAAAATTGGAAACCTATGAAGCAAAGTATTATTACCGCATTCCTGGGGAAGACCCAGGATAGATTTTCAGAATATCAGGTAACTGCTGAACTGAAGAAGAGACTGGAATTGGTCAAAAAGATAGATGGGGTAACCGGAATAGAAATTGTGTTTCCCTATGAAACCGGAGAGGCTGCCGGGACAAAAGCATTAATGCAAAAGATGGGGTTGGAGTTTGCTGCAGTAAATGCGAATATTAAAAAAGAACCTAAATGGGTACCGGGAGCATTGTCCCGGCCACAGGCTCATTTAAGAAACGAAGCAGTAGACCTTATTAAAAAGGCAAAAGATTATGCCAGGGCAGTTGGCGCTCCTCTGGTAACATGTTGTCCTTTATCTGATGGGTTCGATAACCTGTTTCAGATAGACTATCCCAAAGCATGGAAGTATATGATTGACTCGGTAGCTGAAGCAGCAGATTATCTCCCTGAGATCCCTCTGTTTTTGGAGTACAAGATGAATGAGACAAGGGTAAATTGTCAGCTGGACACCTGTGCTAAAACAATCGTGCTATTGAAAGAGGTGCAAAATGCAGCCACAGGTATTACAATTGATTTCGGACACTCATTGCTGGCAAAGGAAAATCCGGCTCAGGTGCTTGCTTTGTGTGAACAATCAGGAGTAGACTATTACCTGCACACCAATGATAATGATTGGAATTTTGATTGGGATCTGATTGGTGGGTCAAGAAATTTTCTGCACACAGTGGAATTCTTCTTCTATGCAATGGAATATGGTTATGACAAATATTTTACAACCGATGCCTCACCTCGTATCTTTGATATGATAGGTTTTTTTACTGAACATATTGAGATGAACAGGGCCATATGGAACCTGGTTGACAAACTGGACAGGACCAGGTACAGAGAACTGATGCATGAAGAGAAGCACATGGACCTGATGAAATTAGTAAGGAAAGAGATTTACAGACTTTAATAAAATATGAAAACAATAATGCAAAATAAACTTTTAATTGTATACTTGTTCATTGCCATTAGTGGCATTAAAGCGAATTCCCAGGCTGACTGTTCTACCGGTATTTCGGGCGAACTGATGCAATGGCATAAGGTAACATTAACACTTGAAGGTCCGGAAACGGGTGAAGAAGCTACTGTTAATCCATTTCTGGATTATCGCATGACCGTTACATTTTCTAACGGGAAACAAACTTTTACAGTACCAGGTTTTTATGCAGCGGATGGGAATGCGGCAAATTCAGGAGGATTGGCAGGAAATAAATGGAGATGTCATTTTGTCCCGTCTGAAACCGGAAAGTGGACCTGGAGTGCCTCTTTCAGGAAGGGTATCAATATCGCGGTGAATGATCTTCCCATGGCTGGCAAGGCCTCTTTTTTCGATGGAGAAACCGGATTTTTCAAGGTCGGTCCGTCCGATAAAACATCCCCGGATTTCAGGGCAAAAGGAACACTCCAATATACAGGCGGGCACTATTTTCAATTTGCCCATACAAAAGAGTATTTTTTGAAGGGGGGAGCTGACAGCCCGGAAAACTTCCTGGCCTGTGATGAGATAGACGGTACCTATGATGCAGATGCTGGCTCGGGCAGCTACGAGCACATTGGCGGTTTTATTCACCAGTACATGCCCCATGTGCAGGATTGGCGTCCTGGTGATCCTGCCTGGAAAGACGGACAGGGTAAAGGCATTATTGGCGCCCTCAATTACCTCGCCGGTGAAGGAATGAACAGTGTCTATTTCCTGACCTACAATCTGGATGGCGGTGATGGACGGGATACCTGGATGTGGACAGATGAGAGCGAGCGACAACGATTCGACTGCAGCAAGCTGGATCAGTGGGAAATCATCTTCGATCACATGGATAAACTGGGACTCATGATGCATGTGGTGACACAGGAGACTGAGAATGACCATAACCTGGGTGGCTCAGCTGGGCTGAACCTGGTTCGCAAATTATATTACCGTGAATTGGTGGCGCGTTTCGGCCATCATTTGGCGTTGATCTGGAATCTTGGTGAGGAAAACAACACACCCGATGCCGATCGCATTGAGATTGCCGCTTATATTCGATCCATTGATCCCTGCAATCATCCCATCACGGTACATACACATGTGAACAAAGCACTCACTTTTTATGATGGCCTTTTAGGGAATGACAATTTTGAAGCAACTTCCATCCAGAGCATGTTCCCTAATTTTCATAACGAGGCGGTGGTATTGAGACAACGGTCTGCTGAAGCCGGACGAAAATGGGCTATTTTTAGTGACGAGCAGGGCCCGGCCAACAAAGGCGTGCTCCCCGATGCCGATGATCCAACCCATGATATTCCCCGTAAGCAAGGACTCTGGGGCAATTTAATGGGCGGAGGTGCAGGAGTGGAATGGTATTTTGGCCATCAGTATCCGCACATGGATATCAATTGCGAGGATTGGCGTTCGCGCGACATCATGTGGGACCAAACCCGGTACGCATTGAATTTTTTCCACACATACCTGCCTTTTTGGGAGATGACCCCGGCGGACCAGTTGATTTCAGCTGAGGATGATTATTGTTTTGCAAAAGAGGGTGAAGTCTATACAATTTATCTTCGCAACGGCGGAACGACAGAACTCGATTTAAGTGGTTTTGATGCAGAATTCGAAGTAAAATGGTACAATCCCAGAATTGGTGGCAGCTTACAATTTGGATCAATGAAGGTGGTAAAAGGTGGTCGGTGGAGGAACATTGGTACACCGCCGGAGGCTCAAAACGAAGATTGGGCGGTGCTGGTCAAAAGGAAAGATTAATCAGAAAGTTCTCAAAAATGAAAAACAAGTGCTTTGCCTTGCTATTATTATCCCTGATAATATCTTTTGGGTGCACCCATAAGAAGCAGAATCTCTTTGACACACAACCTGGCCTGTCGGAGTGGCCAGCCGAAATGCCCTGGTGGAAGGCAAACAACCTGCGGCTTATACAAACCAACCTTCCTGCATATGAGGCAGGTCTCAATGTGGACTCGTTAATTGCCGACCTGCAATACTTCTCTGCCAATGTGCTGCTGATCAATGCCGGAGGGATTATGGCATTTTTATCAATATGCCCGGCTACCATACTCAAAACCACTACAAGGGTATATATCGCGGCATTGACCAAAACGAAAATGATAAAAAAAGGTTTTTCGACTATAGCGATGGGCTTCCATTGCCAGTTGAAGAAAATTGGGAAGATCCGGTTTTTCGAAAGTACAACGAATTCAAATCCTATACAGTGAACGACTGGCTAAAAAATATGCAGTCCATGATTAAATCGAAAAGTAACCAGGTGGCTGTCTGTACCTACTTTGATGAATATGTGGATATCATTCGTCATGAGTCGCAAACACACGGATTGCCGCACTGGCCCTATAACTCAACCGACAATGTCAAAAATGTAACAAACTCCCACCCCGATCATATTTTAAGCAATGCAAGTATTCAGCAAATTTCCTTCCAATCGCGCTTCAATGCTATTGAACCGGAAGAGATTGCAATACGCCTGTATGAAAACATAGCGAATGGTTCCGGACTCGATATTAGTATGATGGGCGATTTCAGGGATTATGAAGACAAGCGAAACTTTGACATGATCAGGGAAATATATTCCCACCATAAGAAATACGAACCTTTTTTTGGCAGGTACCAGTCGGTAGCTGAGGTAGCCGTTATCTCACCGGCATATTGGCCGGGAGGTGAATCCATGCGCGAATACCGTGGTATACAGTTAATGCTGAATGAAGCTCATATTTCCTATGATATTATTGAGGTGGCAAAAATCCCGGATGTTGAGGAGAAGATAAAAAATTACCGCCTGCTCATTTTGCCGGAAATCGACCGTCTCTCCGGGGCGGCATTGAAAGTATTAAAAGAGGCCGTTCAGGAGGGCACAAACCTGATTGCCACCAACCGCAGCTTCTCCCGGAATCGGGAAGCTTTGCTGGACCTGTTTGGGGCAAAACCTTTAAACACCCATAATGAAGGAAGTGGCAACTACCTGGCACCAATGAATAAATCAGTTTTCAAAAGGTTCGACAAACAATCCATGATATTCTGGAAATTCAATCTTGGTTTGTACGATTTTTCATCGGCCGACGAAACTTTCCTGCCAATTCTGGCCAAGGGAAGACCGGGGCCACCAGAAAAAATTGGAGGACACGATCCTACCGGTTATTATGCGATGGCTGTAAAAAACCATGCGAATTGCAAGGCTGCCATATTGCCTGTAAACCTTGGAAAACTCTATTATCTGTATGGGTACGAACAACACAAAAACATCCTGTTGGATGCTATTGACTATCTGTTCCCTGAAGTTGGGGAGTTGATCCAAACCAACGCCCATCCTAGGGTTGAAACAATTCTGCAAAAGTATGTTATGAATCTACCCGAAAACATAGACAAAACCTCTGAAGATGGAATGATACTTCATTTGATAAACCTGACCGGATTTAGCGGGAATACCTATTTTGAACCACTACCGGTTTTCGATCTCGATTTTAAGATCAGGTCAGCATTCAAACCTGCGAAAGTATTCTCCATGGTAAACAGGAGGGTGCTGGATTTTACCTGGGAAGATGGATTCGTAACATTTGAGGTGGATAAGCTTATGAAGTTTGACGGAATTGTGATGGTGAAGTAAAACACAATTAATAATACGATCACATAAACAAGCAACAATGAAAATGAAAAAAACAATTGGTTCGGCAGCAGTTTTAATGTTGGTTATCTGTTTGAGCAGCTGCAGCTCAGAGAATGATTTCAGAAGGATAACTGTTGAACAGTATCAAGGAAAAATGAAAGCCGGGTGGCTTGGTCAGATGGCTGGCGTGGGCTGGGGAGCACCAACAGAATTCAGATTTAACGCAATGATCATTCCAGAGGACCAGGTTCCAGCCTGGGAATCGAATATGATCAATCAACATTACCAGGATGATATTTATGTTGAAATGACATTTTTGAAAACCCTCGAAGATCATGGTTTTGATGTTTCAATCAGACAGGCCGGAATCGATTTTGCCAACAGTCAATACAGGTTGTGGCATGCCAACTATTATGGCCGTGAGAATTTGCGTTCCGGAATTGCTCCCCCATATTCCGGACATCCAACCTATAATGCGCATGCCGATGATATTGATTATCAGATTGAAGCAGATTTTTCTGGTTTGATTGCACCAGGAATGCTTCAAACAGTGATTGACCTGGGTGATAAGTTTGGTCGCATTATGAATTATGGAGATGGGGTTTATGGCGGCCAGTTTGTTGGTGCGATGTATGCTGAGGCATTTTTTGAAAAAGACATTCAAAAAATTATTCAGGCCGGATTATCGTGTATCCCGGCAGAAAGTCAATATGCCGAAGCTGTCAGAGATGTTATCAAATGGCATAAAGAAAACCCGGGCGACTGGCAAAAGAGCTGGCAACTGATTGAAGATAAATACAACCTGAACAATGATTACAGGAAGTTTAGCTGTAATGGTACATCGAAAGATTTTAATATCGATGCAAAGATCAATGGTGCTTACATTGTCATGGGCCTGCTGTATGGTGATGGAGATATGGATGAAACAATTATCGTTTCCATGCGTTGCGGAATGGATTCTGATTGTAATCCTTCAAATGCTGCCGGAATATTGGCCACATCTCTGGGATTGGAAAACCTGCCGGAAAAGTACAGGACGGATATTGACAACACCACTAAATTCTCTTTTACTGCTTATGATTTTCCTTCTCTTTTAAAAGTATGTGAAGCCTTATCCAGAGATGCTGTTGTAATTGCCGGTGGCAGCATTGAAAAGAGTGCTGACGGTGTTGAAGAATACGTAATTCCAATCCAGACCCCGGTTGTTGCACCACTGGAACAATGCTGGCAAGCAGAAGAAATTGAGGGAGATGTCTATTTTACTCCGGAAGAGATGGAGAAAATCACCATCAGAGTACGCAAGCCTGAAGATTTTGTAACCGGTTGGCAGGTTGCCGGGCCATTTTCAAAAGATGGTGTTGAAGGTCTGGATCTGTTTGATTTGAAATTTGGTCCTGAAAAAAGTAAAAAGTATACTGACTGGGAAGAGATGCCGGTGGGGAAAGATGGCTATGAAGCCAATGTAATTAATCTTGAGAAATTCTTTGGAACAGAACACAGTGTGGCCTATCTGAAAACAGGTATCTGGATTGAGAAGAGTCAAAACGTTTTATTTGAGCTTGGGTCTGACGATGGTATTAAAATGTGGTTAAATGACAAACTCGTTCATCAGAACAATACAGTGCGTGGCCATAACCAGGGGGAAGATGTTGTAGAAGTAAACCTGCTGGAAGGCTGGAATACAGTATTAATGAAAATCAACCAGGGAGTTGGCGGATGGGGAGCTTCACTGGTCATTACAGACTTGGAGCATAATCTAATAGATGGATTAAAATACAAATCTGAATAACTGCGAAAATGAAACAGATGAAAAAATTGATCCTGGTTTTGATGCTGTTTGGGATAATAATGTCCTGTGCTTTTGCGCAAAAAGATTCTCCTTCTGAATTTGTAATTGGTAAAGGGACAAACCTGGCCCATTGGCTTTCTCAAAGCAGGCAAAGAGGGGAGGAGCGCCGTTTATTTATTCAGGAAAAGGATATTGAATATATTGATGACCTGGGCAACCGTCACAATGATGCCTTTGAAATAATGACCGGCTGTATTGGAAAAGAGTTTAACAAGCAGGTACTGGTGGATATGATGGGAAAGCCCTTTAAAAAAGCAAAAGAATTGAACCTGCCTCTGTATTGTGGAGAATATGGAGTTTTGAAAGGGTACCCGAAAAAGATCGTTTGCACTGGTATACCGACATGATGGAAATATTCGAGGAAAACAATGTTGGCTCGGCAAACTGGAATTATAAAAGCGATTCGTTCGGACTGGTAAATGGTGATGGCAGTAAAAACCAGGATTTAATTGAAATAGTTTCTCTTACGAAATAAGCAAACAGGAACCCAGAGGCTTTCTCCGGATTCCTGCTTACATAAGTGTGATGAAATCTGTTTAAGGCCGCTTTATTCACCATACTGGTTTAAAGCTTCTATCAGGTCATTCACTGCATCGTTATAGGGTGCTTCAATCTCGTTGAAGATGTAATCCGAATTTATATCATTCATACAGTACAATGATTCATTAACCCTATTATTATAAGTCAGGACGCTTCCTTTTAAACAAATGCCTATGAAAAGACCTTTGCTATGCTGATAAGAATATATCTCTGAATCAAATTTGATATCAGTGATTGAGGTGTATTCTTTACTCAAAGGCCCGGCTGTAACACCAGCATCGAATCCAAGCGTGATTTCTGACTTATCTATACCTATGATATCATTTTTGTCTTTGAAAAGCAGGACAATATCCGATGACTGGGCACCAATCTGGAAACCAAGGCTACCTTCACCGAAGGAAACAAAGAACGGATTACTCCAGGAACCATCTTTTTTACGGATCATTGCAACACCTCTTCCTCCCTGGCCACCTGCATTGCCAAAAGCTAATTTGAAGGTGCTCGGAAAAATCACAATACCTTCTGATTTACCGATCAAAGAGGGTGGGATACTGTTTTTAGGATCTCGCATGATTTTATCCATTACTATCGCAGACTTTTGAAGGGTTTTATTTACCTTCATTGCGATTTTATAATCCTCCTTAGAATAACTTGTCTTTTCAACAGCTTCCGTTTGATCAGGGTTCATATTGCTGGGATCATTCGATGATACAGCAAACAAAGTTCCGCTCGTAATTAATAGAGTAGTAAACAGAGTTAATTTTAACATAGTTTTCATGACTAAATGGGTTTAATTAATAATTTGTTTTTTTATTTAACTACACTCAAATGTACGGGGGTGAAAACTGTTTGTTAACTGTCTGTAACGAATAGAACAGGTGTTGTAACGAATGGTTAAACAAATGGGATGAATAGAATTAAATGGGATGGATGGTATAGGAGAGAGAGGAATAAAACTTTACCTGGTGTGAACTGAATTAGGCTATGATTCTTTGAGTTTTTCCACGATTTCTTTTCCAAGGCTCCTGGAAATTGGAATGGTATCTCTAAATAAATTTGATTTTAGACGATAGCCATTTGAATTGCCTAATATTGTAAAATTGACTTTCGTGTTTATTATATATGAACGATGGCATCTTACAATGCAGCTATCAACAATCTGATTTTCAATATTCTTTAATGTTACGCGTAATAATTTTTCAATGATTTTTTCATCATCGATCCATACAACTTTTGAATAATTCTCCTGGGCTTCAATATACAGCAGCTGATTCAAATTAATTGTCAGCTCTTCTTTGGTATCTGTTTTTATTTGTACGATTCGGTCCTTCTTTTCCGGGATAAATGATTTTTTAACCAATTCAATAAAATCCGGATCACTTCTGAAATCGTTCCAGATGGGATCCACATTGATAAAGATTAGAGGCGTATTCTTTTCTTTCAGGCACTTTTCAAGAAATCCGAACATTTTTTCGGGTTCACCCAGGGCGCGAAAGATTAGTGTATAATTATAATTGAGTCGATGCAGGTTCCCTTTTTCAACTTCAGAATTAAAGTCTTGCAGACATTCCAGAACCTTGTCATATTGCATCTGTTTGTAATATGCAAACGCCAGTCCGCCATAAAATGTTATCGATGAGTCGATGGTAATTGGTATCTTATTAAAGATGTTTATTGCTAACTCAAGATCACCTAGAAACAGATGACTCCAGGCTTTAAAAATGCTGGTCTGCTTAAAAAATGAATTTTCGGAAAGGATTTCATCAAACAGTTCAATGGCTTCAACGAATCTTTCTGATCTGAAGAATATTTCTCCCAAACGAAATTTGCCTGTCAGGGAAAGCGGATCCAGTTTGGTCGCCAATTGTGCTTCAATCAGAGCTTCATCTAATTTACCGCTGGCCATTAAAAATAGAGAATTAAACCCATGGATACTTGAGGTTCCTGGACTAAGCTGAATAGCCTTTTTAATAGAAAGTCCGGTATTTTCAAAATCCCAATCACACCAGAAGGAACTCTTTGCGAGGGCAAGATGGGTTTCAGCAATACTGTCGTCCAACAAATTCGCTTTGTTGGCAAATTCTTTAGCTTTCGCGAAGGCCTGGGATACGTCCATTAATCCTGATCCTCCAAGGAAGGTGTAACATGCTGCTAAACCTGCAATTGGTAAAACAAAACCCTGATCCTTCTTTAATGCTGTTTCAAAATATTGAATGGCTGCTTTCGTTGCTTCCAGCGAACCTTTGCCCAAATTATACCGTCCTTTCAGGTATAGTTCATAAGCTTCAATATTCTCTGTTGAATATGTGATGAGTTTCTTTTTTGATTCTGGGATCCCAATACTATCTGTAAATTTCTGAACAATGTTATTTGAGATATCATCCTGAACTTCGAAAATGTCTTTCAACTCCCGGTCATACACATCCGAAAAGACATGAAAACAATCGGAGGCTTTGATGAGCTGAGCAGTTACTCTTACTTTGTTACCGGCCCTTCTTACACTACCCTCCAGGATGTAAGCGACCCCCAGCTGGCCCCCGACCTCCCTTGGATTGAGATCAAGATCCTTAAAAGTAAAAGCAGATGAGCGGGCAATGACATTTAAACCTTCAACCTTGGTCAATGCATTTATTATTTCTTCTGTGATCCCATCGCTGAAGTATTCATTCTCCCTGTCAGAACTCATGTTTCGAAATGGAAGTACCGCGATGCTGTTTTCTCTGACTAATTGCTTAGTATGAAATTCGTTATGAATTTGCATGAGTAGGTGATGTTTTATTCGATCAATTTGACAATTTCAATCCAATTAAACTAAAAGGAGGACAGGTGACTCTTAATTTTCCGTCATTGCTGAACAGGCTGCCCATAGATTCATTAAGGTGATTTTGATCAGCCAGGGTTTGATCGAATTTACCTGTTCTCGCCCAATTTTTTGGTAAATTCAATTCCACCTCAATGTGTTTAGCAGGATGATCATTCACTACCATTATCGCTTTCTCGTGGCGAGGGTTCTCCAGGGCAGTTGCATGAATATGCGATATTTCCGGGGCAGCTGCCTGTTGAAGTGGATAAACAATGGCGCTGTGAGGAATATGATTGGCCATCAGGCCATACACTGCAAATGGATATTTATAACGGATCAGTTCACCTTCATTTTCTCCCATAACAGCCCAATGTCCATCCACGGTGTTGGGATTCATGAGTGACCAGATACAAAAAGATGTTATTCCCGTATTAATGGCCCTGATGATAACATTCAGCCCTTTCAAAAAATAGTTCCTTCCGCAGTCGGGCGTTGTTATTGGGGGAAGATAGTCAAGTCGCAGGTTATAGTGGTGTACGGAATAAGCATCGATATGGGGATCAATATCAATTCCTAATGCATGCTGCTCGAGTGTAAATTTTCCCGGATTACCGCAATCCAGTCCAACCAGACCGATCCTTTTGCGGTCTATCCTCACTTTATCAAGAGCTTCTCTTATTTCACTGTACATTTCCACATAATGAACCATTGCCGGTGGAAGATTGTCCGGGGTCTGGTACACCCCGTACTCCATGGGTTCATTGATTGGATTGAAATATTTAACCGTTTCAAGTTTTAACTCCTTCACAACATATTCAATCATTGGAGCCACGAAATTCCTGGCATAGTCACGGTTATTCTCAGCAGCCATGTTGACTATTGTGTTCCCGGGGTCTTCTGTGCCTTCTGACAAAGGAAACTCATAATGCCGGGGCATCAGGAACATATCCAGCAGAATGATCCGGTTTTTTCTGACGGCCCATCGGTTCAGCCATTCGAGATGTTTAAAATGAACTGTACCTTTGATAAATTTCCCTTCGCTATCTACGTGTGGATCAGGAGGCATGCCAAATCTTATCCAACCCGGGTCTAACTCATCCAGGCCCTTTTCAATGGCTTTCCATCCAGGTTCATCATCCAGGTCGGGATAGATGCTTTCTGTTAAGGGATATTGAATCCACCTGGCATAGTGTCCTCCGGATCCAAGGTGCTCAAACCAGTTAAACCCCAGACCCAGATCAATGTTATGTTTATTCACCTTTCCGGATAACAACACAACCTTTTCCGGTTCTGATTTGAGGCAATCAGGATTGGCAGATAAGTCATTCTTATAAAGTGAAGGAGCCGCTAAAAGAGATCCCGAGGCAAGCGTGCCAGATTTAATAAAACCCCGGCGGGTGGTTGTTTTTGACCCTGTTTGTTTCATAACTCCATAACGAATGAAATTTTTGGTGCATTATCGATTGGCCAGAACCGTATCGAGCATTTTTATGGTGTTTTCAGCCGGAACATTTGAAAGTATATTATGCACCTGTTGAAACACAAATCCACCCGTTCCTTTCATGATATTCAATTGACTTTTAACATGTTCTTCAATTTCTACGGGAGTTGATCCCGACAATACAGATTGGGTATCACAACCCCCTCCCCAAAATGTAATTCGTCCTTCATACTTATTTTTCAGGGTCTTCAAATCCATAGCATGAGCGCTTATCTGAACCGGATTTACTGCATCCAGGCCAGCATCGATCAAATCATCAAGAAAGGGTTCAATGGAACCACAGGAGTGAAGGAGTATTTTAACATGCGGTGACAGTTCTTTTACCAGGGTCCACATTTTCTTATGGAAAGGTTTGTAATAGAGACGGTACATTTCGGGATCGATCAGGGGACCCTGGTTGGATCCCAGGTCATCGCCAAACAGCATGATGTCGATATAGGGTCCGACAGCCTCAAGCCACTTCACTATGTCCCTGCAATAGAGTTCACATAATCTTTCAGACATCCTTATGGTTGCCTCAGGATAAAGAGCGGTATAAAGCAGGTACTTATCCATCTTAATCAACATTTGTGGAGTTTCAAACAGGTTTCCTCCAAAGAGACCAATGATTGCCCTGTCTGTGGATTCGCGAAGTTCTCTTGCACCTTCGACCATCATTTTCAATTCTTCTCCTTCGAGTTTAAGGTGTCCTCCCGGGCCGGGAGTGGCACTCCACATGTTTAATTTGAACTGATCCTCGAGATCTGAGAAATCATCGTTTTCAAAATCCCGGCCTTCCATCGGGAAGAGAACCTGTTCAAAATAGAGACTCCCTTTTTTCTGAACGCCCAGTGACACTCCATCTTCAGAAAGAAGAAACCAGTCATCTCCTCTTTTCTCAACATCGACCATTGCGGGAATTTTGCAGGGTGTGCCATCCGGTAAAACCCAGTCCTTCCAGTCATGATCATCCAACATATATGCCCTTCCAAGTTCAATGGTATCCACCTCGAACCGCTCCAGGACAGGCTCTTCGATAATTGCCAGCTGCTGGATCATATCATACACATAGATATCCCCTGTGGTTATTCCCAGGGTTTCTTTCAATCGGGCATATCCAATGGCCGAGATACCAGATGATCTGTGTCCACCAAAATCTATGGGAATTTTGTCTGGCTCCTTAAAGTTTAACGCGGTAAGCACTCTTTCTCTGGAATTCATGTCGGGGCTTTAAATTAGCTGACTTAAGATCCTGCAATAAAGAAGTCTGTGATAGTTGCAATTTAGTACTTATGTTTTAATTCCCCAGGTTTAAAAATTTCGTCTTATTTTCTGGTAACTGGTAAAGGGTCGGGCAGCCGGGAGACCGGCACGAAGATGAGATTCAGCTGTATGAATAAAAATGATGATGAAATATGTCAGGAATTATTTTTTTATCGACTATCTATTTAAATTAGATAATTCCAAGATTATGAAAAAGAGAAAAGTTTTAAAAACCATCGCAATAATCGGAGTTGCAGGTTTATTGATTGGCGGAGGAACAGGATTATATATGTTTAACAAGCCCCACAGGGATATCCTGTCTGCCAAAGCTGATTATTCACTGACCAGTTCAGCTATCGTAGCGGAATACCTGTCCGACAATAAGGCGGCCAATGAAAAATACCTGGCAGCCGACGGAGATTCAAAAATTCTGGAAATTACCGGGGAGGTCCATAAAATTTCAGAAAATTATAATGGCCAGAAAGTGGTTCTGCTTAAAAGTGAAAGCGATAAGGCCGGGGTAAGCGCCACATTCACCGAGGAAACCAATAAGAACCTGGCTGGAACAGAGGTTGGCCAGATTGTAACTATAAAAGGTGTGATACGCTTAGGTGCTTCCTATGATGAAGACCTTGAATTGTATGAAAATGTAATTATTGAGAAAAGCGATTTAGTAACAAGGTGAATATTATAGCATTAGCCATCCTGGTGACCATAGTGGGGGCATTGCCCTTTGGACTTGTTAATTTAACCGTACTCGATGTATCGTACAGGGATGGAAACAGGAATGCCATGCGTATAGCAAACGGTGCTGCATGGGTGGAGGTACTGTTCGGGCTTATAGCCCTGCTTGCAGGAAGCCTTATTAGTCAAAATATAGAAAAAAACCTGGTTATAAAATATCTGGTTTTAATGATTCCGGCTATTGTAGGGATTATTTTTCTTTTCAAAAAAAATTCCCGTCAGGTCAACAGAAAGATAAGCAGCACGGGCTTTTTTCAAGGGGCATTTTTAAACCTGATAAGCATTCAGGTTTTTATGTTCTGGCTTTTGGCCATCACCTATTTAAATACCCGTCATTTACTGCCCGAGGGTACACTGACTGTTTTACTCTTTGTTACAGGAATATGGTTCGGAAAAATGGGTGTTCTATGGATCTATTCCACTTTCAGCCATAAAATTCTTTCAAGATCAAATTTTCTTGTTCAGAATATGAACCGGATCATCGGAAGTGTCCTGTTAATTATTGTTGTCATTCAATTTTCGAATATAATCCTGACTTAATTGAAAAGATTTGTCAGGGTTATAATTCTTTTACGACTATTAAACCGAAAAAATATATAACATATTAAAATTACAATCATGAAAACACTGAAATTAGCATTCATCCTTTTAACAACTGTATCAACTCTTTTTGTAAACGGACAGGTTCCTGAGAAGTATGTGAGTACAAAAACACACATTAAATTTTTCTCTACAACACCGGTAGAGGACATCGAGGCTCATAATTATGCCTCAGTAAGTACCCTTACTCCTGCCACAGGTGCAGTAGTCTTTTCAGTACCGATTCAAAGTTTTGAGTTTGAAAAAGCCATGATGCAAGAGCATTTTAACAACGAGCATTTTTTAGAATCAAACGTGTATCCCAAATCAAAGTTTAAGGGAACTATTACCAATCTTAGCGATATTGACTTTGGTAAAAATGGAAAATATGAAGCTGAGGTAGAAGGTGTTTTTACCATAAAAGATGTTTCGAAAACAGCGAATGCCACGGGGACCATAGAAATTAGTGATAACTCATTAATCGTGAATTCGACATTCACCATTACATTGGCTGATTATGGCATTACCTTTAATGAAAGCGAGATGGTTTCAAAGAAAATAGCAAAAACTGTTGAAATAACAGTTACAGGGGAGTATAATCCGAATTAATAAACAGACCAAAGATTCATCTGATCAGTTTTTTACTGTTGTTTAAATAGTGTACTTTTGCGAACTTTATTTAAAATCAGTAAAAAACATGAATATAAGAAATATTGCCATCATAGCCCATGTAGATCATGGCAAGACCACCATGGTCGACAGGATTCTTCACCAGGTCAACCTTTTCAGGGATAATCAGGATATGGGGGAGCTGATACTGGATTCAACTGACCTGGAGCGGGAGCGTGGAATCACGATTTTATCAAAGAACGTATCGGTAAAGTATAAAGAGACCAAGATCAATATTATTGATACTCCCGGCCACTCCGATTTTGGGGGTGAAGTAGAGCGTGTCCTCAATATGGCAGACGGGGTCCTGTTGCTGGTGGATGCTTTTGAGGGGCCCATGCCGCAAACCAGGTTTGTTCTCCAGAAAGCATTGGAACTGGGTAAGAAGGTGATTGTTGTCGTCAATAAAGTTGACAAGCCGAACTGCAATCCGGAGGAGACAAACGAATTGGTATTTGAACTGATGTTTTCACTGGATGCTACAGAAGAACAACTGGAGTATCCAACCGTTTACGGATCATCGAAGGAGGGCTGGATGGGACCCGATTGGAAAACCCCCACCGATGATATGGCTTATCTTCTTGATACCATTGTTGAGTATTTTGATCCGCCTCAGGAGAATGCAGGAACCCTCCAGTTGCAGATCAGCTCGTTGGATTATTCATCTTATACAGGTAGAATAGCTGTTGGCAAGGTGCATCGGGGAAGCATTAAGATGGGCGACCATGTCTCCATTGTGCAGCGAAACAAACTGATCCATAAATCAACAGTCAAAGAGCTGTATACCTTTGAAGGACTTGGAAAAGAAAAAACAAAAGAGGCAGTCCGCGCCGGTGAAATAGTTGCTGTACTGGGACTTGAGAACTTTGACATAGGGGATACCATTGCTGATGTTGAGGAGCCTGAAGGATTGAAACCCATCTCCATCGACGAGCCTTCCATGAGCATGCTTTTTACCATCAACAACTCCCCGTTTTTTGGCAAGGAGGGAAAATATGTGACCTCGAGACACATCCGGGACAGGTTATTCAAAGAGACTGAGAAGAACCTGGCGTTAAAGGTGGAAGAAGCAGATTCGCCCGATCGGTTAAAAGTGTATGGCAGGGGCATCCTTCATTTGTCTATCCTTATTGAGACCATGCGAAGAGAGGGTTATGAACTTCAATTGGGACAACCAAAAGTCGTAATTAAAGAGATTGACGGGTTCAAGCACGAGCCTGTAGAGCTGCTTTACATCAATGTGTCTGAAGAGTTTTCAGGAAAGGTTATTGAAATCGTTACCGGGCGAAAAGGAGATATTCTGAACATTGAGAAAAAGGATGACCGGGTGAACCTGGAATTTAAAATAACGGCCAGGGGTTTGATCGGGCTTTCACAGCCCATATTGACAGCCACCGAAGGAAATGCGGTGATTTCGCATCGGTTTTCCGGCTATGAGCCATGGAAGGGTGAGTTGGTGCGCAAGAGGAACGGGGCGCTGATAGCCATGGAAACAGGCAATTCTATTGCATATTCCATCGATAAATTACAGGACAGGGGAAAGTTCTTTATTGAACCCAATCAACAGATCTATGCCGGTCAGGTGATTGGTGAGCATACCAAGCAGGATGACCTGGTGATCAATGTAATCAAAACAAAAAAGCTCTCGAACATGCGGGCTTCCGGAACGGATGAAAAGGTGTCCATTGCACCACCTGTCAAATTCTCTCTTGAAGAATTACTGGAGTATGTGGGAGAGGATGAATATGTGGAAGTCACCCCCAAAGCCATCCGCTTAAGAAAGATCCTGCTCAACGAGCACGAGAGGAAGAGGGAAAAGAAGTCTTAAAAACTGGCTATTTCCTGTTCTCATTTTTATATTCCCTGAAGCATGAAGAATACAAGGCGTTGATCCGGTAGTACTATTTATTATCCTTATGTGGTTGAAGTCCAGATCTTTCAAGTTCGATTTCCTGGTAATAAAATCCATAAACAGGAGGTTGTGAAAAATCTTGCATCCCCAGTCAATATCCATGATGGATCTGTCGTGTATGTATAAGCATGTAAAGAGCATCTGGTCAATACAGGTCTCTGAAAGGAGATTCTTATCCATCAATTTTTTGAAAAGCCGGCAGGCGTAATCAGCCCTGGAGATACAGGTTCCGGCGTTCAGAAAGTTATAGCCTGTAAGGGTTCGGGGGTTTGGTCGTTTTGTCCTGTTGAATTCACGGTTGTAGACATGTCCGAAAAATCGTTCCAATTTTAATGCGCCACAAAGAAATGGAATCTTCATTTTGCAGAATTTAGCTTCGATTTCATCCAGACCGGAAAGAAATATCACATCAAAAGGATCGACTGAAATTACAGTTTCATGGGAGGGAAGGGTTTGAATGAATTTGTATATGGAAATAACTTTTTTCCCGGATCCGATCCATTTATCACCCCAACCCAAAATGACAGGATCTATGTTATGACGGTGGCATGATTCAATGAATAAATCAAAATATGCTTACTTATCTGTTCCGTAGGCGATAACCGTCGACATAGCAGTGTTGCAATTGTGATATTTTACTAATATACAATAATTTGAGATATATATTTATGTTACTTTGCTCAAAACAGCGCGGTTTGCCAGCAGGCTCATGGTCACTCCCCGGGCCATCATAAAGAGGATAAATGCAAGCCACAGACCATGGTTACCTAAAAATTTGCTTAAGATGAAATATGCCGGAAAAAATACCAGCAGTGCAGATACCAGCATGGCATTGCGCATCTCTTTGCCGGCTGTGGCCCCGATATAAATCCCATCCCATAAAAATGCCACATAGGATGCCATTGGAATCATGACCACCCAGAAGAAGTAAGGCCTGGCATTGGAGATTACCTCCGGATTATTGGTCAGTAACTTAAATATGACATTCCCACCTGCCAGGTAGATAATGGTAAAGAAAATACTGATACCGGTACCCCATATGAACAGCAACCTGATGGTGCTTATCAAAGCTTTCCTGTTATTAGCCCCGATAAATCTACCCGTAAGGGCTTCTGAAGCATGTGCAAATCCATCTATCAGGAATGAGAAGAACATAAAGAACTGCATCAATAAGGAATTCACCGCAAGTATGGTATCCTCTCCTTCTGTCAGTACATCGGAGCTGGCTGACCTGGCAGTGAAAATTGAGAAAACAATCACAAGGCACATGGTGCGAATGAAAATATCCTGATTTACCACAAGGAAGTTTTTAAGCTTGCTCCACTGTGTGGCAGCTCTGAATGACCAGTATTTAAAAAGCCTTTTGAAGTATTTCCTGAAAAAGTAAAGGGCTATAAACAATCCGCTGTACTGCGCGATGACCGTCCCCAGCGCCACTCCATCCGATCCCATCCCCAGTTTCATCACGAAAATGTAGCTTAATATGATGTTGATGATGTTGGTACTGACCAGGACCACCATGGGCAATTTTGCATTCTGCATCCCCAGGAAGAACCCCAGCAATGCGAACTGCCCGAGGGCTGCCGGAGCAGCCCATACCCTGATCCTGAAGTATGCCATTGCAAGCTCTTCCACCCGGGTTTCCCCTTTGAGGACCAGGAAACTTAAAATCTCAATGGGTTTTTGAAGAACCAACAGTACAACGCTCAGAACTATGGCAATAAATGCCGCCCTGGAAAAAACCATGATGGTCTCAGGCATATCCCTTCTTCCCCAAGCCTGTGCAGTGAATCCGCTGGTGCCCATGCGCAGGAACCCCAGGCTCCAGTATATGAAATTGAAAATGAGCGATCCCAGTGCAATGGCTCCAATGTAATCATCCGATTCCAGGTGTCCCATTAATGCCATGTCCACTATTCCCAGCAGTGGGATGGAGATATTGCTGACAATGTTAGGTATGGCCAGATCGAGGATCTTTTTATTCATCCGGGACATTTTAAGAAGCGAATATAATACCTATATTAGTCATATGTATAAAAGCTCTTTTATGTTTGTGAATCAGCTTGTCACGCTGCGTACCTTTGTTTCTGTAAAATTGGATTTATGAGTTAAAAAAGAGAAAGCCACAGTTGATTTAATAGTTTTAAAGTGTAAACCAAAAAAACTAACAACCATGGCTTTCAAAGAAC
>SDBV01002177.1_pt1 | contig 29340 bp, 26 predicted proteins | sample 2277081 | NCBI WGS metagenome assembly SDBV01 (sample SAMN10402039, study PRJNA504765) | marine sediment metagenome | isolation source: marine sediment core GS10_PC15, 223 cmbsf | place: Arctic Ocean: Southern Knipovich Ridge | collected 2010
AAGGACCTGCGGTCGGGACGAAAAGGCGATGAGCTGGTGCAGGTGCATATAGAGGTTCCGCGAAAACTTTCGCAGCAACAGGAAAAACTGATACGGGCGCTTGCGGAGGTTGAAGACAAAAAATACATGCCGGAGAGCAAGAGCTTTTTCGAGAAGTTGAAAAAGCAGTTTGGGAACTAAAATCAAAAATTAAAAATTAAAATGAAAAATTGAGGACTCGCCTTCGGCGATGCTAATTAATTGTGGTGATCGGCAATGAGTAAAGACTGCCTTAAGGCAGATAACCTCTTGATTAATTGGTTGTCTAAATAAAATAATTTGTAATTGTAAAGATTTACAATGAGTAAAGATAAAAAAGAGAAGAAAGAAAAAGAGCCTAAGCCGAGCAAAGAGCAAAAGCTTATACAAGCCCTTGAGGTTGAAAAGATCGAGCTTACCGAGAAGCTTATGCGGATAGGTGCGGACTATGCGAACTATCAAAAACGGATGCCGAGACAGATAGCCGAGTCGATAGACTATGAACGTAAGTCCATTATTCGGTCGCTTCTGCCGGGTTTGGATAATATGTCGCATGCGCTGGCAGGGGCAGAGAAGGTCGAGGGACAAGAGGCGATCGACGGGATCATAAAGGGCGTAAAGCTTGTGTTCGAACATATACTTGACGGGCTAAAGGCCCATGGCGTCGAAAAGATCGAAGCAGAAGGGGCACAGTTCGATCCGTCGAAGCATGAAGCGATGCAGATGCGGGCCGAGGAGGACAAGCCGGACAATACGGTGCTGGAAGTTTTTCAGGACGGGTATATGATCAACGATCAGGTGCTGCGGCCGAGCAAGGTTATCGTTAATAAGTGGCCGGTGAAGGAAGAGCCTAAGCAAGAGGTTGAGGAAGAGGCGCCAGAAGAAAAAACAGACGAGGGCGACGAGTAATGCCAACGTATGATTATCTGTGCAGCGGGTGCGGGCATGCGTTCGAAAAATTCCAATCGATAACAGCCAGTCCATCAAAGAAGTGCCCGGAGTGTAAGAAGATGAAACTGCAGCGGCTCATCGGTTCCGGGGCGGGGGTTATCTTTAAAGGGACGGGGTTTTACGAGACGGACTACCGGTCGAAGAGCTATACGGATGCCAAGAGCAAAGCTGAAACCAAGCCTAAAGAAGCCGAGAAGAAAAAAGACAAACCTAAGGCTGAGAAGAGCGAAAGCAAGGAAAGCTCAAAGAAAAAGAAGTAGGGAGTTTGTAGTTCGGAGAAATTCACCACGAATAACCACGAATAGCGAAACGAATTAGCACAAATTATTAATCCACAGATTACACTGATTAGGCAGCTCCGTCTGAATACTGCGCCTGTTTAAAGTTTTTCATTCACAGAGAGGCACAGAGACACAGAGGGGTGTAATTTTCAGTCTTTCAACACGATATTTTTATTATGAAAGTCTTTTCCTTTTTTAAACTCTTGATAATAAACTTTCCCGGCCTTATCAGTAACTACTATCACAAAAACATCTTCCAGGAAATCTTCAGTGTTATCGCCCGCCCATATGCACTTTTTAACAGTCTGGTTTGGTGGTATTTGACCATGCAGAGTTTTTTGGGCGTTTACGTTTGTAACAGAGAAAATCAGTTTTTTATTAAACCGATTTTCAAAACTGACAGATTGCACAACAGAAATCATCAGCGTGCTAAATGCAAACACAAGCAATATGAAAAACACAAGATATTTCGCTATAACAAACTTGACTTTAGTTAAGGATACAATTGCAGCAAGCAGCAAAAAAGTAATAGCAACTACAAGCTCCTTGGCTGAATACAAATTCGTTTTAATTAAATAGCCGCCCCACAAACTCAAACAACTAAAGATTATCATGCAACAGATACTTATCCTTGTTTGCTGCTTCATTTAGTTTGCCTTTTAATATTATATGCTTCTTCCGCCATCGATGTTTATTGTCTGGCCCGTTGTGTAGTCATTGTCCAGGAGAAATAAAATTGCTGAGGTTATCTCTTCGGGGTTGCCCGATCTTTTTAGCGGGACGAAGTTAACCTGTCTTGGTTTCTGGTCGTCTGCGAAATCTTTTGGCCAGGTTATGATGCCGGGGGCGATCGCGTTAACACAAACGCCGGGGGCGAGTTCTTTGGCCATCGACTTTGTAGCGGCTGCGAGTCCTGCTTTGGAAGCGCAGTAAACTGCATAATTTGCCCATGGTCTTTGTGCGCCGACGTCAGTGATGTTGATTATTTTCCCAACCACTTCACCTTCGTTCGGTTTTGGGAGATTTTGCGCGAAGAGTTTGCTTAGCATGATCGGTGCGGTAAGGTTCATTGATAAAACGCCGCTTGCGTTTTCGAAGGTGACTTCGGATAGTGGTTGTTTTGAAAAGACGGCGGCGGAATTAATAAGTATTTGCGGCGTGCCTAAATCCGTTTCGAAGAGCAGGGCCAGTTGAGACGGGTCGGTGAGGTCGGCTCTTACGGCGATGGCGTTGTGGCCGAGGGTATCTATTTTTTTTACGAGCTTATCTGCAAATGCTTCGTTGCTGTGGTAGTGGCAGATGCAGTCACAGCCGGCGTTGGCAAGAGCCATAGCGATGGCAGAACCTAATCGGCCCGTGGCGCCTGTTATTAAAGCTGTAGTCCCGTTTGTGTCCATAAATACAATGTACGCAAAGATCGCAGAAATGGCAAGTTAATTTGCTTGATGGAAGCGATTGAAATGATATAATTTGCATATCTTATTGAAAAAGGAGCATCTATGGGACTACTGAATGTAAATATCGACCATGTTGCGACGATCCGTCAGGCACGGCGGACCGATGAGCCGGACCCTGTTTGGGCGGCGGTGCAGTGTGAACTGGCAGGGGCCAACGGGATAACGGTGCATCTGCGTCAGGACCGGCGGCATATCTGCGATCGCGACGTGATGGTCCTTAAGGAAACGGTCGCCAGCAAGCTTAACCTTGAGATGTGTATGGCAGAGCCTATCGTTAAGATAGCCGAAAAGCTTCGCCCCGATCAGGTGACGCTGGTTCCGGAAAAACGTGCGGAGCTTACGACCGAGGGCGGGCTTGACTGCGTAAAGCATCAAAAGAGATTGGCTGCGGTTGTAAAACGGCTGGGGAAAAAAGGTATACTGGTCAGCACGTTTATTACGCCGGACGCCGAGCAGATAATCGCCTCGACAGATGCCGGGTGCGACGCGGTGGAACTGCATACGGGAATGTATGCCAACGCCCGGACGGACAAGGCGATCGAGAAACGGCTTAACGAACTTCGTGACGGACGGGACGTTGCGATGGCCAGCGGGCTTATCGTTCACGCCGGGCATGGCTTGACGTATCGTAACATAAGCCCGGTAGCGGCGATCGAAGGGATTTGCGAGTTTAACATCGGGCACAGCATCGTATCGCGAGCGGTGCTTGTCGGGATGCGCGAGGCGACCGAAGAAATGATAGGACTTATCGAAAGTGCGGGATTTTAATTTTGGAGAAACGAAATGTATAGCGGATCACTGGTAGCTTTGGTAACGCCCTTCCATGAAGGGAAAGTGGATTACAAAACGATCGATGAGCTTGTGCAGTTTCATCTTGACAGTGGGACCGACGGTATCGTTCCGGTTGGGACGACGGGGGAGTGTCCGACGCTAAGCCATGAGGAGCATAAAAAAGTTGTCGAGCGAGTGGTAAAAGCTGTAAGAGGTAAAATACCAGTCATCGCCGGTGCCGGGTCGAACAGCACAGCAGAGGCTATCGAGCTTACGACGTTTGCGAAAAAGGTCGGCGCCGATGCGACGCTGCAGGTTGGCCCGTACTACAATAAGCCTACGCAGGAAGGATTTTATCGGCACTTTAAAGCGATCGCAGAGGAAGTTGACCTACCGATAGTGCTTTATAATATACCGGGCAGGTGCGGCGGCAGCGGGATGGCGCCTGAAACAGTGGCAAGACTTTCCGAACTGGAAAACATCGTAGCGATCAAAGAGGCGTCCGGAAGCCTTGACCAGGCGAGCCGGATAAGGTTGCTGTGCGATCTTACGATACTGTCCGGCGACGATTCGCTGACGCTTCCGCTGGCTTCGGTGGGCGGGAAAGGTGTTATCAGCGTGGTAGCGAATATTGTGCCGGCTGACGTTAAGGCAATGACCGACCTTATCCTTGAAGGTGATTTTCAGGCAGCCAGAAAATGGCACTACAAACTTCTGGAACTGTCCGGAAGCCTGCTGTCTATGTCAACGAATCCGATACCGATCAAGGCGGCGATGGCAATGCTTGATATGTCGTCCGATGAGATGCGGCTGCCGATGACGCAGTTGGAAGAAAGCAAAAAAGGAAAGCTTAAAAAGATACTCGCAGACTACGGATTGCTTTAGTAGCGCATAAACAGTATTAGTATTTAAAATCGGCGGGGCTGCGAGATCGGCTCTGCCGTTTTTTTTAGAGTTTATACTGATGCAAGATTTAACGATAAGGATCGCTAAGTATGGATAATACGATAAGTAGACGCAGGTTTGTTAAAAGTATTGGTGCAGGTGTCGGCATGCTGCTGATGGGCGGATGCACTAGCTCAGCTAAGTGGTTCGGTGCAAAGAGCGAGCGGCCGAACTTTATTATTATCATGGCCGACGATCTTGGGTATGGGGACGTCGGGTGTTATGGTAATACGAAGATACGGACGCCTAATATCGATGCGATGGCGGCAGGCGGGATGCGGTTTAGGGATTATCATTCTAACGGTGCGGTTTGCAGTCCGACGCGGGCAGCGCTACTAACGGGACGGTATCAGCAGCGATGCGGGATAAACGGCGTAGTGACCGCTAAGAAGCATCGACATACCGGTATGCCGCTTAGCGAGGTGACGTTTGCCGAAGTGCTAAAGCAAAAGGATTACGCGACGGGATTGTTCGGTAAATGGCATGTTGGGTATCCGGTTGAGTTTAACCCGATCAAGCAGGGATTCGACGAGTTTGCGGGGTTTGTAAGCGGCAATGTCGATTACCAATCGCATATCGATCAGGAAGGATATGCGGACTGGTGGAAAGGCGAAAAGCTTGAAGATGAAAATGGATATACGACGGATCTGATAACAAAATACGGCGAGAGGTTTATCGAGAAACATCGCGGGGAAGCGTTCTGTCTTTATCTTGCGCATGAGGCACCGCACTATCCTTATCAAGGGCCCGGGGACGGGCCGGAGCGGGAGGTCGGGGACGCTCATGCCTTTAAGGGCAGGCAGGATAAACGCGCGGCGTATAAGGAGATGATCGAGGCGATGGATGCAGGGGTCGGAAAGATCATTGAAAAGGTTAGGCAGATGGGGATCGAAAAGAATACTCTCGTATTTTTCTGCTCGGATAACGGCCCGGCTGGTCCGGGCTCGGCTGGCGGGCTGCGAGGAAAAAAAGGGACGCTCTGGGAAGGCGGTCACAGGGTGCCGGCGATCGTTTATTGGCCTGGAAAGATTAGAGCAGGCAGCGTCAGTGACGAAACTATCATGGGGATGGATATGCTGCCGACGATGGCGGCGTTGGCTGGGGCGAAAGTGCCAAAACATGCACAGCCGGACGGGATAGATGTTAGCAGCGTAATGCTGGAGAACGCAAAGCTCAAGCAGCGAACATTGTTCTGGCAGCATCGAGATCAAATGGCAGCACGTCAGGGTAAGTGGAAACTGGTTGTTCAAAATGATAAGACGCATCTGTTCGATCTTGCCAGTGACCCTGCGGAAAAGAATGACCTTGCGGCAACCGAAAAATCGGTTACGGAGAAGATGATTAATCTGTTGAATAATTGGAATTACGAGGTCTGGGACGGCGTCGAGAAGCGGTCCTAGTTTCCGCGTGCGCTCGCTTCGACACTTCGACACTTCGACAAGCTCAGTATTTACAACAAGTTCAGGGCAAGAAAGCACGCCCTGCGGTTATTCTTCTATTATCTGTCTGTTTATTGTATACCATTTTTGTGTTTTTTTGTAGATGTCTATAAACGTCTCTACCATTGCACTTACCGAGTGCCCCTTTGCCAGTTGCTGTTGCGCTCGTTGTGCGATGTGTTTTGCAAATTCTTTTTTGTCGAGCAGCTTTTGTAGTGTGGTGTAGATCGCCAGCTCGTCTGTTCGATCGAAAAGGACGGCGGTTTGATCCTCTACCAGAATGTCCTCTATGCTGTCCTGCGATGCAGCGACTGCCATTCCTGCACCTATTGCCTCAAGCAGATATGTGTTGAATTTTTTTGATGTGAAGGGATCGATGTAAATGTCTGCGCTTGAAAAAACGGCTTCAATCGGATCAATGTGAGGTACGACGGTTACGACCTGGTTTAGGCCGAGTGCTTTTATAAGTCCGTGTATGTCCCTTTCTGCGGGGCCGGCGCCGATGATAGCATAAATAAATTCGTAACCGTCTATGGCAAGGTGGCGAATAGCGCTTAGCAGCGGTTCGTAATGGGCCACGGTGTCAAGGGCCTTAACGGTTACCATGCTGGTGATGCGCTCGGGTACCGAAAAACAGGCACACTTATCGTCAACGAAAATGCCGACGTTGACCTGTTCGATGCGTTCGTTCATATTCTTGTATCTGTCGTCCAGATGCTCGGCGATGGTTTGTGAAGATGCTATCATCGCTCCGCAATAATCGAAGGATACGGAACGTTTGAAGAACCCCATTTCAGTATTGAAACTTGCGACGTACGGAATAGAGAACTGCTCGGCGATCTGTTTTGTCAGCTTTAACTTGGAATCGCAAAGGCAGTGTAGTATTGTCGGGTTGAATTTTGCGAGCCTGTCATAAAGGAACTTTCTGTTTTGTATCCACAGGAGCGGTATGTTGAACATTGGGTGTCTCATTAGCTCGACAGAGGGGCATATCACCGGGCTTGTAACCGAGTCGGCTGGGCAGACAAGAGCCGATGGTATTGATTCTTCCGCAAGGCCCATGAGCAGATGCTTTAGCGGATCGGCAAATGATCTGAATGTATCGCGATCGACGAGCAAAACGGGCCTTACCGCGGGCGCTGCTGATGATGCTGAGTTTGGTTGAAGTTCCGGCATATTTTTTTGGTCCCGAAATCAAATTCCTGAGTGAGAGACATTTTAGCCCAATTTGGTCAAAGACGCTAATAAAAACTGCTTTTAGGCAAATAACTTCTTGATTCATTAGTTTCCTAAGCAAAGCAGGCTCCTGAGGCTGCGATCTGAAGCTAAAATCACATTTGGTTGTTAGTAAACCGGGGTCACAAACAGCGGAAAACGGGTGGATGTCACGGGGCCTGTCGGCGTGTGCTACTCGATAGTTTTCAGGGCATCTGTAAGGTTTTCAAGCTGGCCCGGTTTGATGTGAAAACAATGGGTATCTTCCGGGAATTTCCCGGAACGAACCTGCTTAACATATTCTGCAAAAGCTTCTGTGACCTGGGGTGCAAGCTGCGTGAAACTCTTTGCGAACTTTGGCGCTTTGTGATTTACGAGAAGTCCGAGTACGTCAGGAGCTACAAGAATTTGCCCGTCGCAATCCGGTCCGGAACCGCAACCGATGACGGGAACCTCGACGCGATCTGTGATGATCTTCGCGACTTCTCTTGCGACGCCTTCGAGCAGGAGCGTCGAAGCGCCGGCTTCAATACAATCGTCTGCGAGCCTTATAAGCTCGAATGCCATCTGTGCGGTTGTTCCTTCTGCTTTGAATTTTCCGAGCTTTCCGATGCTTTGCGGCCTTATGCCAATATGGCCCATAACAGCCATTCCAGCATTGCTAACGGCTTTTACGACATCGATGTATGGGCGGGTGACCTCAATCTTTATGATGTCCGCGGATGCCTCGGTGACGAATCGGCCCGCGTTGGCGACTGCCTTGGGAACCGTGATCTGGTAGGAAAGAAACGGCATGTCGGCGACAAGACATACATCGGGTGCGGCACGTCTTACGGCAGCGGTGATGGCAACCATGAAATCCATTGTCGCCGGGAGGGTGGAGTCGTAGCCAAGCATAAGCTGTGCGGCCGAGTCCCCGACGAGGATCATCTCCATGCCTGAGGCAGCTACGAGCTTTGCGGTTGTATAGTCGTAGCAGCTTATCGCAGCGATCTTTCCAGCGGCTTGCTTTGCTTCTATCAGATCTGATATTGTTGTTTTAGTCGGCATACGTTTGCGTCCTATAAATCCCTAATTTAATTGCCTAATATACCCTAACAAACGATTATTATCAAGCGTAATAATATGCATAATGGCGGGGTTTCTAAAGGTTAAAAAAAATATTTTGGCATTTTTGTGAATTTTCCTTTGACGCGCTTTCTAAAAAAGTTACCATTTGGGGGATTGTGTTAAAGTTTGGCAAGGATATTAACGATAAGTAGTAAGGCTGATGACGGTAGTTTTTGAACGAAATCATATTTTAGCTTTTCATCACCCTCCTCCGAAGCCAGATTCTGCTATGTAATGGGATCTGGCTTTTTTTTGTGCGCGCTAGACACACGACTTTTCCTGTCTACATTTACCGTTATTCTACTGCCTCGGTCAGTTTTATGCAGCCCGAAGAAACTCGAACCTGCATCTGGAAAATGTATGACTGATTCCCGAAAAAGACAAGCATAAGGCAAGCCAAGGATCTGCGGATGATAGGGAAAAGAAAACCCCCTGCAAGTTGTTTACCTGCAAGGGGTTGTAAAATCGGGGCGACAGGACTTGAACCTGCGACCTCATGACCCCCAGTCATGCGCGCTAGCCAAACTGCGCCACGCCCCGAAAACCCGGATTCTACCACCATCCCAACGTCTTTACAAGATAATTATTCTTGCTTCTGAAATCAAAAAGGGCTTTTTGGGGACGAATTCAAGACTGCCTGATTGACGATAAAAATACTGTAAGGAGTTCAGTCTTAAGGATTTTAAACTTTATGATAGATGAAGCGATCTTAAAAACCAGTTTGTGGAAAAGGAACAAAAATAATCGCCCTAAGTGCCGGGGAAACCGATTATAAGATCAGATTGAGCCTCGTTTACAAAGAAGCTGCTTAGATCAGAAAATATTATTATTTTCTGAGAAAAACGAACACACCTGCGAAAGTCCGACTTTATCTTCTTCCGTTCTTAGTCTTTTGTGCCATTGCTCTTTCGAATTTTCCGAAGACCATTCTTCCTGCTGAAGTTTGCAGTGCGCTTGTAACTGTCAGCACGATCTGTTCTCCGATCCTGCTTCGTGCTTCTTCTACAACGACCATTGTTCCGTCGTCGAGGTATCCGATTCCCTGCTGTGATTCTTCGCCGGGCTTTATGATCCTTATCTGCATCTGCTCGCCCGGTAGTACGACTGTTTTAAGTGCGTTTGCCAGGTCGTTAATATTGACGACGTCTACGCCTCTTAACTGGGCGACTTTGTTTAAGTTGTAATCATTTGTGACGAGCCGGCCGTCGCAGTTCTTGCTGAATGCGACAAGCTTGTGGTCAACGTCTGCTTTGACATCGAGTCCTGGCGGGGGCGTATCGTCTATCAGCACCTCAACTGCAGCGCTTGTTTGCAGCTTGTTTAGCATGTCGAGCCCGCGGCGTCCCCTGTTACGTTTGATCTTATCAGCAGAATCAGCGATAAGCTGGAGCTCGTTCAATACAAAACGCGGTACGATCAAAGGTGCATCAAAGAGCTTTGTCTGTGCGATGTCAGCGATGCGCCCGTCGATGATGACGGAGGTATCGAGAACCAGCGGGCGAAGGCCCTTTGTCTGTCGTTGAAACTCAACGTAAGGTATTACAAAGCGAACGTCGTCCTTTGTCTGGATGACAAGGCTTATGATGAGATAACAAACGCAAACGCCAAGAATGGATTTGAAAGTCTGAAGAGCGTCAATATCCATCTTGAAGTAAAGATCGTTTAGCATGTCCATGATCGGGGCAAGAACGATGCTGATAAGGACACCTACAAGCAAACCAAAAAACACACCTGCAAGAGCGTTTAGAGATTTTTTGGGCGTTAGCCAGTCAATGGCGATAACGAGAGTGGCTACTCCCATACCGACGATAACCCTGATGAAAACAGCTGCTATCTCCGGTTCGGTAAGTGTAGGGGTTATAAAGATGCTGACGAACAGCAGTGCGGCGATGACAATAATAAACAATGCGCGGATAAAGTATAAAAGCATGAATGAAGCCTCCTAATAAAAAAGATAATATAATAATATAAAACTAATTTTCCATATATCAATAACACAAATAATAGCAGTGAATTATATCAGATCATTCTGCATAATACAATAACGTATTCCGGTAGTCTGCTAAAACCAATATACCAGCCTGATACTTACTCTTTATCGGCATATAACATCTCGGTCTTCTGGCAAACTTACAGATAATTGTGGAGCCTGAAATCTATTCCTTTTTATCGGACCAGAACTTTTTTAAAAAAAACAAAATCGACTAATTAGCGGGTTATCCGGTTAATTTCGGGGGTTTTTTCGCACTCTGCCTATGTAGATTAAGAACAAACTATCGCATGTCGATGAACCGGTATCGAGTGGCTTTAACTATGATTGCGCACTTATGCAGAGGTAAATGAACTTTAAACTGATAAAATCCAGGTTTTTTAAGACATCGGCTATTGCAGCTTGCGTAGCAGCGATATTTGTGTGCGTATGCTTTTTTGCGTGGCTTAACATTAAGAACTTTGAAAATGTGATGGTTACGCAGACTCAGCAGCATCTGTCTAATATTGCCAAGAGTGAAAGCCAAAGCCTTGAAGAGATGTTCCGCAATCTGCAAAACAAGTTGCAGATGCTTGCAAAGGACCCGCGTGTACGGCAGGCAATGATCGATCATGATCCTTCCCTTACCGACTACGGTCCTGAAGGTGATTCACCCAGCGAAGCACTTTTCGAGCAATTGTCCGTAGAGATCGACACTCTTTATCGTATTGACGCAAAGGGGTTTGTCCAAAACCGCATCCCGTATATGGCAAACAGGGTGGGTAACGATTATTCGCAGAAACCCGGTGTTAAATATGTATTGGAAAATCGTGTTCCATATATAAGCGATGTGTTTACGGCTAGCTCCGGCAGGCATTGTATGTCTGTATGCAGCCCTGTTTTTCAGGGCGAAGAACTTCTGGGCATTGTTCGCACTATCGTTTATCTTGATAATATCCAGAAGATGGTCGATCATATTAAAACCGGTACAAACGGCTATGCCTGGATATTAAGTGATAACGGTAGTGTTGTCAGTCATCGCGACAAAGAGCTTATAGGCAAAAACATACTTGAAGTAAACTCCGAAATGGACGGCGATGAAGAGCAGGAAGTTGCTGTCATTAACAGCATGACCAGCGGCGGTTACGGAGCAACTGTTTTTGTTTATGACGAATTGTCACCTGTTAAGAACATCATGGCGTGGGCACCAATCGTATTAGGTGACAAACACTGGTCGATCGGCGTTTGTACGGATTACGAAGAGATCGCTTCTCCGGTCAAGGCGCACTCGCGTAATATATTCCTTGGTGCAGGGATATGCCTATTGTTATTGTCCGGTACGTCAATAGCATATTATAAGGTTTCCCGTAAGAAGACGCATCTTGAAGCTCAGATGGCGATCAGCAGGGTCAACGATGAATTACAGTTGACGTCGATGGAACGGGAAGAGTTATCACGTGAACTTGACAACAGCAAGAAGATGCTGGATATTGTGATCTCAAATGTTCCGCTTTGCATATTATGGAAAGACACCGAATCGGTATATCGTGGTTGCAATAAACGCTTTGCACAAGAGGTCGGTGTTTCCGATCCGAAGGAACTGATCGGCAAAACAGATCGTGATTTTCACTGGAAACTGGACGAGGTCGAAACCTTTAGCAAGCTGGACAAAGAAGTAATGAAATCCGGTATACCTGTTTTAAACGCCGAGAACACTGTGATCCTTTCTGACGGCAGTTGCAGGACCACGTTGAGCAACCGGATACCTCTACAGGATATAAAAGGGGAGACCAACGGTGTTCTTGTTGTCTATACGGATATAACAGAAACTAAAGATGTTCAGGCAAGGGTCGCTACGGAGAGTCAAAAAGTACATGATATCATCTCGAGCATCGATGATGGTTTTGTCGTAGTCGATAGTACAGGCAAGATCGTAGAGATTAATTCATGTTTTGCAAAGCTGTCAGGCAATGAAACCGGCGAACTTAAAACGAAAACCCTGGAAAGTATTAACAACAAGACGTTTGGTGCCCAATTGCAGGAATGGCTTGAAAGCTATCGCAGGGACAACCAGAACTGGTGTTTTGAATACGACATAAACAATAACAAACACGAGGTGAAGCTGTCGTCAGTTAGCAAAGATGGCGATGGATCGCTGGTTGTAATACAGGTAGTCGATATAAGCAGGTTCCTTGACATAAGGAAGGACGCAAGAAAAACTTTGTCAAAGATCAGTCACGATCTTCGTACTCCGATAAGCAGCATAACGGGATTTGCCGAGTTACTTCAACAGGAAAAACTGACCGAAGAACAGATGGAATTCGTAAACACAATACATGTCAACTCAAATAATCTTCTGGATATAATAACAAGGGCCATTAAGGATGCGGGCCTGGACATCGAGGGGAGCGAGCCGCAACATTATGATGTTGACAACAGCGAAGGGGCCCCCGTTGAGCAAACAGAAGCCGAGCCGGGAGAATCTTCGCAAACGAAAAGTAAGGATGTTGAGGCAAAAGATGTTTACTACATTCTGCTGGTTGACGATGTCGAAGAGAACAGGATGCTTGCCGAAGTAATGCTTAAAGGATCGAAATACCGGATAACGTCTTGTGTCAACGGTTTGGAAGCAGTGGAACATGCCGCCAAGACAAAATTCGATCTTATTTTAATGGATATACAGATGCCTCAGATGGACGGATACGAGGCAACAAGAGCGATCCGCACAAAGGGTAAGAACCAGAAAACGGTGATCATAGCAATGACAGCATCGACAGCTAAAGGTGACGAACTGAAATGTCTTGAGGTTGGATGCGATGATTTCATCTATAAACCGGTCACCAAAGAAATACTTTTACGTAAGATATGCAGGTTCACAGAGCAGGCCAAACAACTTGCAACAGCCGAAAAAGGCGGGAATATCACGTCATTTTTGGCAGAGAATCCTGACTATACAAAGTTGATCGAGACTTTTGTGGGCAACCTTCCAGGCAGGATAGAAGAAATGCAAAGCTCGCTCGACGAAAACAATCTTCAGGATCTTGCCTTTAAGGTCCACGCGTTAAAAGGTCTTGGCGGATTTGCAGGGTTCCCGATCTTTACCGAAAAGGCCAAAAAAATCGAGCAAATGATAAACGACTGTCAGATTGACAAGATACAGGAACAGATAGACGAACTTGCGCGGCTTTGCCGCAGGACACGTCTGAGGGGTCCTTCGAAATAAATAGTATCTCTGGGACCAGTGCTATCGCAACAATTCCTGGCAACGTCTTTCTGCTGCTTAAAATTACTGAAGATGGCGACAGCTATCGAACGTAACGGCTGATGACTTCGTCGGCCATTTGACGCCATGCTTCGGCGCCTTGCTGGATGAAGATGTAGAAAGATTCGTCTTTCACCAATTCTGATAAGACGGGTTTCCTGTCTTCGGGTTGGAGTTTTTCGATAACGGTTTTTCTTATTGAACCAAGCTCATCGACGAAACGGCCGTGGTCAGCGGTAAACATTTCTTCGAGCTTTCTTCTGATGTATCCTGCGTATGCAGGGCTTTGTCCGTCGGTGCCTATCGCGATTTGCAGGCTCCCCCTGGTGACCAGTGCAGGAACATAGAAATCGCAAAGATCGGGTACATCGACAACGTTACAAAGAACGCCGAGGGCGTGACAGTCGTCATAGATCTCCTGATTGAGCTTAGTATTATTGGTCGACGCTATCGCAATAACGGCTCCTTCAAGGTGCTGCTTAGAGTATCCTTCTATACGAAGCTGAAAGTTCAGGCCCTTGCAATACTCCTGAAAATCGCCCTGAACCTCCCTGGTGATAACGGTGACATCGGCACCGGCATCGCAGAGCGATCTGACCTTTCGCGCACCGATGGTTCCGGCACCAATAACGATGGCCTGCTTGCCCCCAAGCTCTAGATATAATGGATACTTTGCCACAGGCCGCAATTATAACAGCAATACGCACAAACGAGCAACAATTAAATCGTTACACACCCAAAATGTTCTTGCCATAGCTGTTTTACCCAGTGTATAGTATAGCATCCAATTAATAATCATTTAGCGGAGATACAGTATGACAGGGATAATGGGAAATCTATTGGCTGCGACAGATTCATGGTATGACATTTTAAACTACGAATTCGTCAGGGGAAATACAATATGGCGTTTTGCCCTGGTGCTGGCAGCGATATTGATAACGATGGTCGTCGGCAAGATCGTCCAATACGCCATAACTAACTTCGCAAACAAGCGAGAGAAAAAAAGCGGCCAAACAGGCGTAACCTCAACCATGAAGGCACTGACTAAATCGATCTACGTCGGCATATTCGCTATCGGCTTTAACTTGTCGAAAAGCTTCTTATACTTTGACGATGAAGCGGGCATATCCTGGAAGATACACGCCGGCTGGTCAAAAGTCGCCGAGATCGTGGGAGCCATCGCCGTCGTTTACGCACTTTATTGCCTGGTCGAGGTTATAGAATATTACCTTGGCAAACTGGTCAGCAAGACTGAGACAAAACTTGACGACATGCTGGTTCCGATCGTGCGAAAATCCCTCCGAATAACGATCTCGATCTTTGGAGCGCTTTATATAGCTCAGCATATTGTTGGTGCAAAGGAGCTAAAGACCGTGTTTGTAGGTGCCGGTATCGGCGGTATCGCCATCGCAATGGCAGCGAAGGATACGATAGCCAACTTCTTCGGATCGATCACCATCTTTACGGACCGCCCTTTCCAGATCGACGAACTTATCAGGGTAAACGGACACCTCGGCGTTGTAACTGAGGTGGGCTTTAGAAGCACGCGCATCAAAACGCTCGAAGGAAACCTGATAACAATACCGAACAACACCATCGCAAACGCCGACATCGAGAACGTCAGCAAACGGCCGTACATACGCAGGACATCGAACCTGACCATTACTTACGATTCTGGCTGTGATAAAACGCAAAAAGCCGTGGAGATCGTAAAGGACGTACTTGCGAATACAACAGAGGTCAACCAGGTCGCCACAAATCCGCCGCGGGTGTATTTCAGCGATTTTAATGACTGGTCGCTCAATATCTATATGACATATTGGGTAGTGCCCGCCGATTTCTGGGTATATAACGAGGTCAATGAAAAGGTTAACTTCGATATCATGAAGCGATTTGAAGCAGAGAACATCGAGTTCGCATTCCCGACACAAACTATCTACACAAAAAAGGGATGACAATCCAGCATAAGCTTAGGTTTTAACGTGATAAACGCCTAAAAGGCACAAAAAACGCTTGACCTTTCGCATAAAATCCTTAATATCGCTGTTTTGCTGCGGATGTGGCGGAATTGGCAGACGCGCTGGCTTCAGGTGCCAGTGGGGGCAACCCCGTGGAGGTTCGAATCCTCTCATCCGCATTACTTATTCTCCCACCACAACACACTGTAAAGACATGATGGTTCCTGTTATAATCTTATAGAAATAATATCAGCAGATGCTTTATAATGGAGAGCAAGCAAAAGTGAGCGGCTTATTCTACAATCTTGGCAAAAAGGCCGGGCCGAAGGTTCGCAAGGCTAAGTGGATATGGCATTCGATAACTGCCAGCCAGGCTGACATTATCAAAGCAGAGCACGAAGTTGGCAAGGACCCGGCATCTGAAATCAGGAAACAGTCAGAACTTGATAAAGACCCGCAGGCCGAGCAGTTGTTAAACGAAGTGGGTTCTCACCTGACCCCTCGCGTCGCCAATAAGCTTCGCACATTCAGCTTTGAAGTTGTCAAAGGCTCCGAACCCAACGCTTTCGCACTGCCGGGAGGGTTCATCTTCGTAACCGGATCACTGCTGGAATTATGCGATTGGAACCGGGACCAGATCGCTTTCATACTTGCTCATGAGATGGCCCATGTCATCCGAGGGCATGCGATGGATCGCATCATCGCCGGCTCTGCCATTGCCGTAGGGGCCAAAGCTGCGTCTATTAGAGGTCTTCTCAATAGTTGGCTCGGCAACGTTGGCGTCAAATTCCTCGAAAGCGCATACTCTCAGGATATGGAGCTGGAAGCTGACACACTGGCAGCACGTTTGGCCACCGCTGCCGGATACGATCCCCACGCCCCCAAACAATTGCTCGCACGCCTGGGAAAACTGAACAAATCAGATAAGCGATCCAGCTTTTGGAATTACTTTTCATCTCACCCTACTTTCGACATCCGAATCAACAACATTGATCGCCTCAAGCGTTAGCGTTACTCTCATCCGCATTAAACCATAACTCCTTATTTCAATATGAATTAAGGGGTTATTTATTTGTCATTAGATCTATTAGATTAATTAGTCAGTCCACGCCCTAATAACAACTATCATAAATGGCAGCTGTTTTAGAATTATAATTTATAATTAAAGATCGTTATGATATAATCATGACAAGGTATGTGAACTACCGGAAAACATTTAAATGGTCTCCAGCCAATGCATTGCCATAAATGCCAGGTCGAGCAGGTCCACGACGTCGTCGCAGTTGATATCGCCTACCAGTCCGTTGCCGCATAGGCACACATAGGTGCCGGATTCATAAGCGCCCATATCAACAATCGGTCCAGAGCGAGCGCCGACGCCGGGCATATCGATAACCCGGGCATTCCCATCAAGATCGAAAAACCCCCCGAGTATGGAATTGCTGCCCGCATCGATAGCCAGAGAAATCCCCTGTAAATGCAGATCGTCATAGGTCGCATCGACGAAAGCCGGGTCGACATCTATGTTACCCAGACCAGTGCTACCTCCTTGTACAAGGCTGTAACTGATATGCCGTATGGAAGTGCCGTCATAACTGACTTGATCAAGCACAGGCACGTTACCCCAAAAGATCGAGTTGGTCACCGTCGGGCTGCTGGTCAACTCATTACTCAAACCGCCGCCACTTGTAGGATTGTCGGTCATCTCATTTTCGCTGAAGGTACAATTGGCCACCACCGGATTGCACTCGTAGTAGTTGCTCATCCCGCCACCTTTGCCATCCGATACTATATTATGGCTGAAGATGCAGTTCGTAACAAACGGGCTGGCCCGGAATTCATTTCTAATGCCACCGCCACTGACAGCCGTATTGCCGATGAACTTGCATTGATTTATAATTGTGTCGCTGCCGTAGTTGACCATTCCCCCGCCGCTAATAGTGGCAATGTTGCTGCTGAACAAGCAGTTAGTCACCGTCGCTGTGTTGCTGGAATTATACATCCCGCCGCCGTTACCAGAGATATTCCCGCTGAAGGTGCAGTCCGTCACCGTCGGGTTGCTGTCCATATAGTTCGTCATCCCGCCCCCGTTGACCAGGGCCGAATTATTGCTGAAGGTACAATTGGTCACCGTCGGGCTGCTATCGTAGCGGTTGTACATTCCACCGCCGATGCTGTCGACAGTATTTTGACTGAAAATGCAGTCGGTCACCACAGAACTGCTATGGGAGTTGAGTATGCCACCGCCGAAGTCTGTAGTATTTCCGATGAAAGTACAGCCGGTAATCGTTGAATTGCTGTAGTCATTATACATCCCGCCGCCTTCACCACCGGAGATCCCAATATCGGACGTATTGACGCTAAAGGTACAATTGGTCAACGTCAGGTTGCTAAAGACGTTATACATCCCACCCCCATTACCTTCGGCTGAATTCAGTTCGAACATGCAGTCCGTCAAGATCGGGCCGCTCGTATCGTTATACATTCCACCGCCATGACCTCCGGCCCCTAAACCGCTTTCTTTGGCGTGATTGTCGCTAAAGATGCAGTTGGTCACCGTCGGACTGCTATTTAAATTATACATCCCGCCACCGATATCATCTGGATAAGCACCGCCACTGGCCTCGCCGCGCCTAATCGTAAAACCTTCCAGCACAGTATTAGGGTCTTCATTGTTAATGCACTGAACAACATGGAAAAAACCCATCCCGTCAATGATCGTGTCAGTCGGATCACCGCTGGCCGAACGCACAGTGATACCCTTGCCCAAAAAGTTAATGGATTCAAGGTAGGTCCCCGGCGCCACCACGATCTCGTCACCGTTGACAGTGCTCGCATCAGCGATAGCCCCCTGGATCGTGCCAAAGCCGCCCGGCACATTAATAACTGCCGCCTGTGACACACCGACGCCGACGAAAATGGTTATCGATACAAACAGAGCTTTACGTAGGTTCATTATGCTTTCCTCCTCAATTTTGGCACTAACACAGATTCGCATGATAGTGCAAATTCAGTTTACCAAACAGCGATCAAATAGACAAAAACCAGCACGCTTCTAAGACCTTAATACTTTTCATCCTTGATCAGCATTTAAATGAACCATCGATTATGATAGTCAGCTATTATCCGCCTTTTCTGCATGTTACACTAGTAAACCGACTACAATGGTATACATTGTACCGTTCCCCATCGATTTGTCAAGGAATTTATCCCGTGAAACAAGTATCTCAAATATTAACGCATATTGGCTTTCAGGCGCAACTAAAGACCCCGTAGGTCTTTTCCGGGGGCTTAGGCAATTTAAAAACTCGGCTAGTGGCTTTCATCTTTTTTAAAAAAATGTTAGATATTTACAAAATAAATTTGACTTGTTCTGTTTTTAGTGTATAATATAAATGACTTAAGATAAGTCAAGCATCAGGCCCAGATGGGCCAAGTTCAGACCAGAAAGTCACGTTCAGGCAGCAGCCAAAATAGATAGGGAGTTTATCCGCGTTAAGATAGCTCTTTGGCAATTGAATAATGACGGCTGGACACTTAACCAACGGCAGAAAATGCCGCAAAAACGGTACAAAAATGTTACAGTTTGGATCTTTGAAAATAGAAAATAGTCAATAAAAAGAGTGATTTTGAAAAACGCCCCCCTTTTTGGGCCAAAAACAAGGAATAGTGCGTTTTTGAGCTAAAAACGATGACCAAAAAACACAATTATGAACAAAAAAACACAATATATGAACAAAAACGCGCAATTATGAACACGAAATGGGACACTAATTTATTACAGACGCAAATAAAAAAACCGTTAGTCGTTTCGTTGCAATAGGCAATTGGGGCGGGTTTTGTACACCTGTTTCTAGCCTCACAAGTGTCACGAATATTAACGCATCTTGCCTTTCACGGCCGATAAAGCAGTATAAAGGTCTGTGGAAGTCCTCTATTAGTTGTTATGGGATAAAGAGTTATGCTCGACATTTTCAAGCAGATAGAATTAACAGCCCTGTATTTTGCCCCTAAGGCACTTTGCATCCCAGGACTGATGTGCCTTGCAGCCGGTCTTTGCCTTTGGCTCGGCGGGCTGCGATGGAAATCAATGACGGCGGCTCTTGCAGGAGCCATCGCAGGCGGTGCCAGTGCATTTTTTGTTTTCAACGGACACATGGCAGCTACGATCATTATCGCTCTTTTGGCAGCGATATTGGCGATCGTTTTCCGCAAAGCCGTAATCGTAATGATAGGTGCAATGCTGATAGCTTCGATAATCCTGCTGACACCGGCACTTACAACTCATACTGACAGCGCAGACTGGCCGATAGAAAGCACCGAAACCGCCATGGGCATCAAGGACAGCGTCTCAACGGCCAGAACGATCATGGTGTATTTGTGCGAAAAAGTCGCAAAAGCCATAAAAGAAACATCGACCAGGAACTTCACAACTGCACTGGTCACCGGCCTGGTCATTGCAGTGATCGGATACTTCCTGCCGAGCCTTATAGGAGCGATAACTTTCTCGGTGACTGGAACATGCATAGTTTTTACAGGAATGATACTTTTGCTGCTGTTTAAAGGAGCTAATCCGATCAGTAATATTTACAACAATACGAACATATACACGCCTGTATTTTTAAGCATGGTCGTCTTTGGGACGATATGCGAGCTTGTGATATGTTCACCATTTAAGATTAAAACCGACAAAAAAACCGATAAAGAAATAGACGATAACGGAGAAGCAAAATGATAAGTATACCAATTCTTGCAGAAGCGGCGGCTACTGAAATACTAGATGTTCAGATCGTACCTATCGAGCAGATCTGGTTACAAATAACTTCGCTGACATGGCTGCAGGCAGTACTGGCGATATCATTCGGTATAGTCTACCTGATGTATGGATGGAGAATCTTCAGGGTACTGGTGGTTATATGTTTCGCACTTATAGGAATGTTCATCGGTATCAAACTCGGCACAATGGCAGGCAGCGCAATATGGGGAGGAGTCATAGGACTAATACTACTTTCGGCAATGTCAATGCCATTAATGAAATGGTGTGTATGCGTTTTAGGTGCTGTTGCGGGAGGCATACTAACGGCGGGTCTTTGGTACGCATTCGGATGGGCTCAGGCTTACATCTGGGCGGGAGCTACGGTAGGAATCGTTGCCGGGGGAATGATCTCGTTCATAGTACTCAAAGCCTCTGTAATGCTATTTACGAGCCTCGGCGGAAGTGCCGTGACAGTAATAGGTATCCTGGCACTATTGCATCTGTATGAAAATAATCAGATACCGATCACAACGCATATACACGATCTGGTTCACGATCAGAATTGGTTTCTGCCGGTTGCATTGATGGTGCCAACGCTGATAGGGGTAATAATGCAGAACAAGTTCATAAAGCATTCGCAAAAGTGGGAACTGTAATGACAAAAGTGCACCAAAAGTGCACCGTTTTTGCACCGGTTCAAAGTGTATCGGTCCAATTATTTCAAAACTCCTATTTTTGACCCTGTGCCTTGGGTGATCCCTGTTGTTCCAAATCCTTCAGCCAACGTTGGCAAGACGTTATCCATTCCGGGAAAGGGTGCTTTTCTCGCAGCCCTCCGCCGTGCCCGCCTTTGTGAAAAAAATGAAGCTCCGTGGGGATCTTTGCCTTTCGTAAATGCAGGTAGTAATCGATAATTCCTGCGTTATACTTATCATCGGCGGCGACGCAGATAAATGTCTCTGGTGTATTCTTCTTGCTAAAGGGTTGCACGAAGAACGGATCCAGCTTCCCGTCGTTGTTCCCGCTGGACAAGTAGGCCGGGTAGACCAGGATCGTGAAATTCGGTTTCGCATCAAGCCTGTCTACCTCATCGATCGCATCGTATGATCGCTCCATGTGGTTAACCGACAGCGACGCGCAGAGGTGTCCGCCTGCCGAGAATCCGATGGTCCCGATCTTGTCGGGATCGATCCCCAGATCGTCCGCTTTTGATCGGACAAAACGCATGGCCCGCTGGATATCCTGAAAGGCCACATGATGCTTTGGCACATCTTTTCTTCGTGGTGTTCGGTATTTCAAAATAACGGCTGTGATGCCCTGGCTGTTAAGCCATCGCCCGATCTCGACGCCTTCATGCTCAACTGCCAATTTATTGTAGCCGCCGCCGGGGCAGACAATTACCGCCCGCCCGCTTTTGTTGACTTTTGGGCGCATGACCGTGATCGTCGGAACCGCAACGTCTGTCAGCCGGTAATTGTTGTTATACGTATACGATTCTTTTTTTGGAGCGTCCTTATCTTCGGGAATTTTTCCCTTCGGCCAGATCGCATAGCTTTCTGACTTACCCCCCAACATCTGGCGAATGACCTTATCGCAAGGCAGCTCCCCGTCCCTGGCGGGAATCTCATCTGTGCGGTCGATCCGGAACGGCGTGGGTTTTTGCCGTTGCGCCGGCAGGAAGCCGTGATCCCTGAGGAACCGTGCCGTGTGCATCGCCCACTCGTTGAAGGGATATTTATTTAGCGCGCCGCTGTGTCCGCCCCGCGGATAGACATGCAGTTCCGCGGACACCTTGCTTTTCAGCAAAGCTTCATAGAAAGGAACACTCCCCGCGGCAATGCCGTCGTCCATATTCAGGTTGATAATAGTTGGCGGAACAATTTCCGGCTTGATGTTCTCAGGATGCATCGCCGGATCAAGACGTAACGCTTCCGATTTATTGTCCTGCAGCAGGTAGGCAGGAAAGTTCAGGATCGCAAAATCCGGACGGCAACTGACCTTGTCGTGTTCGTCGACCGGTTTATACAGGCGCTCTTTGTGATTCAATGAAAGATATGCGCAAAGATTACCTCCGGCTGAGGACCCGTGGATCCCGATCTTTTTCGGGTCGATCCCCCACTCGGCTGCCCTTGATCGTAAGAGGCTGACCGCCCGCTGTCCGTCGATGATGGCGTGATGGCCGCGGATGAACGAATCGCCCCTTAATCTTGGAACGCGGTACTTGAGCCAGACAACTGTTATGCCGAGATCGTTGAAATACGGAGTACATTCAATCGTCAAGTGCGAAACCAGCGAGCCGTAGCCGCCGCCCGGACAAAAGACGATGGCTGTGCCGGTATTGTTTTTTTCCGGCGATATGACGGTAAAAGACGGCTCTGATACCTTAGTGACTTTTAACGAACGTACCCTGGTGGAATTCTTACGTTTTTTTTTAACCTCTGGCCCCTGAGTATACTGTTCGTCCCCGACGTTGCCGCGCGGATGGGCATCCGGGCCCGTTCCGTCCGGCCACAATCGAACTACCGGACACTGTCGCCCAAGTATTTCCTGAAACTTGACCTCGCCGACGGTTAACTTTTTGCCCTTCGCTTCTTTCGAGCGACAATAAAGTTTTGAAAAGACAAACGATTTTGCGCAACTTAGCCTTATATCAGCACCGTTGCATCGCCCGTCGAAAAATGCATCGTTAAAAGTAAACTCAACCTTTTTCCATTTGCCGGTATTTTCAAGTTTTAATTTGCCCCCGCTTGCCCATGCTCCGGGGCTGTTTTTTACTACGCGAACATTTTTATCGCTTGAGTCATACTGGATCGTAATGGTTCCATCGCCCCGGTCAAAATAGACCATGCTGAGAATCACTTCCGGGCATTTCCCCGATCTCAAACTTCTATCGGTAACTTTAAAATACGCATAGTTTGGTTTAGAGCCTTGTCCGTCTGTTACCTGGTAGCCTTGCTTGCCGGCCTTTGTAACCTTCTCCCATTCGGTTTCGGTGGTTGACCCTGTAAACTCCAGGGCATGCCCCATCACTGCGTCATTGCCTCTCAATGCTTTGCCGACGGTGCGATTCTGAACGTCGGGCACGGGGAAGCTGTCGCTTCTGAAAGGTGATGCGGGAAGCCCATCTTTGTTGTAAAGGTTACACAAAGGGAACGTCGACCATCCATAGCGAACAGCGACGGGATCGGAAACATCTTTACTTGAAACCTCAACATGGTCGTCGACGATCTTTGCTTCTGCGGGGACGAATTTCTTGTCGGCGCCGCAGATGATGAAGCCGGCAAGTTTGTCAGCCGGGACCACATAGGCATCCGGATCGTCTTTGGCCCATACGTTTCTTTTGCTGCTCATTGCTACGCGCTTGGTCTCAAGTCCGGAGCCGACCTCGGAAAAATAAACCTCGATCTTTTTGCCCTTGATAATCGCTTTTTTAAACAACGGCCCGGACGACACAACTTTCTTGTTCTCTAACTTCTCTGCCCACAGAGCCAGACGTTCGCCTACAGGCTGCTTATCCTGCGGATGGATATCGGCGTATTCTCCGAGGTCAGTGGTAACTGCCAATCCAGTGTTAGGCAGCGATAAGGTTTTCAACTGCGCGTCCCGGATGTACGCCCACGCATCGGGAGCAAGACCATCGACCCTGTTTTGGAACGGTGCGATCTGAACGGTGAAAAAGGGCATATCTTTTAGGTGCGGATTGTTCCTGGCCCAGATCTTTCGCCAGGAGTTAATATGCGTTTGCGACAGGGTATAATACGAATGCGGTATGCGTCCGTTCGCTTCACCCTGATACCATATCACGCCCTTGATCGTAAATTTCCGTAACGGATGGATCATTGTATTATACAGCACGCCGGCTCCGTCGCTCGATTCGGAATCGAGATTAAGATCTTCAACAACTTCGCCGGGCATCCATCGCTGTATCTGCGTTCCGCCAACTGCACTTACTATAAGTCCGACCGGAACATCCAGATCGCGTCTGAGCTTTGCCGCGAAATAATACGCCGTCGGTGACAACGGGCTAACCCACGGCTCGCGCGCTTCGTGCCACGCATCGGCAAACGGCTCTTTCGGAATAATCTCCTCTTCGGGCGTGGCGAAACTGCGTCTTGCCATAACGATACTGCGAACGCCGGGGTTGTTAATTTCTTTAGCCTTATCTTTCAGCAGCGGATAGCTTTCAAACCATCGCTCCATATTGGACTGTCCGCTGCACAGCCAGACATCACCGATCAATACATTGCCGATGGCTGCCTGCTCTTTGCTCTTTTTCGACGTGACCACGAGCTTTTGCGGCGAAAAGGATTTCTTCATTGGGTTTAGTTTCAGTTCCCAGTTGCCGGAGCTGTCTGCTTTTGTGCTCTTTTTCTGTCCGTTGAAAGTGACTGTTAAAGTGCTTGACGGAGTCGCGGTTCCGTAAACAGAGACCTTCTGCCCGCGCTGAAGCACCATATTATCTTTAAACACTGGTGACAGTTCAAGCTCCACCGGCCCTTTAAGCTCGATAACCGCAGCACGCTCAAGGCCTGAACCGGACGTTGCACACCCTTGCAGAACAATACATGCTATCACAATAATTGCTGCAAAGTATTTTTTCATACGTGTTCCTTTTTAAGAAGTTTGTGTGCTATATTTATTTCACCCATATATGTTAAATATCATGGCTTACATGTTTTGCATGGTCGTCTGCCGGTACTTTCGGCCTGTGCCTTATCGGTGAACGTTACAATGTTCTCCCTGGATATGCGTTTTACGAAACTGCACGCGGGCCCATGAAAGACCTTGCCACCCTTAGATGCAACTAGGGAGTTGTCATTGTTTATATCCTTATTCACATCCTTGTTTGCATCCTGCGGTTTAGGCTCCGTTTTTTTCTCTATCGGCTTTTTTTTCGTAACCTGTGCAAACCCCTCGTCGATCAAAAGCCTTGCAAGGCTTCTGCCATCTATGATAACATTGGCTTTTAATGCGAACACCTTGGCTCTTTCGATGTTCTTAAGCTCAATGACTTTGGCACTGTCCAGGGCCTTTTGAATAAACTCTTTTGTGTGCTGCTTGTAAAAACCATCTGCGGCACCGCTTGCTGTTAAAATATCCGGCGGCTCAATGCCTTTGACGATGACCTTTACATCTGAACCTATCACTGTCGGCCAGCCCTTAACATCGCAGACAAAAGAGAGATCGCCGCCGGCACTTTCGACCTTTTCAACCGAAGCACCGCCATAACTTTTCTGCGTTTGGGCATTACCGCAAAACGACAGACCGGTTACCAAAAACATCACAACAAAAATCGACTTGCTTAAATCACTTCGCGAACATTTTATCATTTCTCATACTCCGTATATTTATCGGCTTTACCTTTGGCTTTTTTGACTGGATATTTCTCAGCGTTCTTTTTCAGCTTCTCTTTAGCAGCTTCGACAGGGTCTATGCCAAGTTTATCGGATAGGTTTAACAGAAGGATCATCGCATCGCCGATCTCATCTTTTACCTGAACCATTTTATCGTTAGGCAAATCACGGCTTTGATCGTCAGTTAACCACTGAAAATGTTCAGCGATCTCGGCAACCTCAACGGCAAACGCCATCGCGAGATTCTTCGGGCTGTGATATTTGTCCCAATCTCTTTCGGCGTTAAAGGACCGTATCTTCTTAATCAATGTCTCCAAAAGCTTTCCCTCGGCAATTATCGTAATGTACTATCGAACATAACTGTAAAATGCTAATCATTCTATCCATATTAATAACAGCAAGCCAACGTAAGTGCAACCAAAAACACAATTCGGTCCAAACCCAGGAAGTTTTCATTTCCAATTGACCAAAACCCGTTTTGACGCTAGAATGTCCGCTCGTAAACTAACGCAGGAGAAGTAAATGGAAATTCTGGCTATATCTGACATACATAATAAGCTCGGCAACATCTCTGCGATCGCCGATGACATTGCCAAGGCGGACGTTGTCCTTATCGCCGGCGACATTACAAACTTCGGCAGCGTAAAACAAGCCAAAGCGATCGTCACAAAAATTTCAAAATACAACAGCAACATTCTGGCTGTGGGCGGCAACTGCGATTCGTCTTCAGTAGAGGCATACCTAAGCGACCATGGAATGAGCCTGCACTGTAACTGCGTTGAGTTAGACGGCATAAAGTTTCTGGGCATTGGCGGAGCCATAGCTGGGCCGGGGGTTGGACTTGATGAATTCGGCGACGACGACTTTTCTATAAATCTTACCGCCCTTGAAGGAATGCTGGAACCAACGGACACCTCAATACTGGTCACACATCAGCCTGCATTTGGTACAAAGATCGACGATACCGGAAGCGGACATCACGCAGGAAACCTTGCTGTAAGAGATTTTATCGTAAGAAACCATCCCATCCTCGCCGTCTCGGGCCACGTCCATAACGCTTTCGGAACTGATGTAATTAACTCTACGACGCTGATAAATCCGGGACCTATTTCACGCCGAACTTATGGATATATAAAGATCGGCAAAACCGTCTCAGCGGAAATCCGCACTATTAAATAGATTTTCACTAACAACGAACAAACACTCGGCCATTACTATCTGGCGTGGGGAACTGTTGAGTTGAAAATTTGGACGCACAAGATCAACGGGTTGCATGAGAGCGATTTCATATTTGCTGCAAAGGTCGACCGGATGAAAATTTAGACCAGTTTTGCGCTAAGATTCTTCATCATTCCAAGCAAAAGCTTTGGGTTTATGTCCTGTAGCTCCGATTCCATTCGTTCGGCGCGGGCCATGCGCTTGAGCATGTTGCGGGCCTGTTCCTTGTGGGGTGATATTTTGGAGATGGCGCTCTCGGCACTTTCAGGCTTGCCCTCGGCTATGTATCTCAGGTACACGATAATGTCCCTTAGCAGCTGCCGTTCGTTAAACGGCTCTTCGCTGCCGTCGTCCTCTGGCATTGCCTTGTCGCTAAGAACTTTCTTGGTCAGATCATGCGTTTCTTTCATCATATTTTGATACTGGCTCTCTTCGTTAGGATCGATCGGTGCAAGCATAAGCTCCTCTTCGTCATCGTTATGCGGAAGAGGTATGTAGCATCGATGATTACAACTGGGACAAGCACCCCATTTGCCGCCGGCTGAGTCGGGAGCTTTTACCTTCTTTTCGCAGCATTCACACTTAAAACTGATGCCCATAATCTTCTCCAAATTTGATCATTCTGCTTTATATTCTGCTACTACATCGGTGCTGATACCGCCTCGCGGAGTAAACACCGAGGTGACCTTCATCCACCTGGGGACAGATGCGCCGCTCAAGTCGTCGAGGATGTCATTGGTAAGCTTCTCATAGAAGATACCCTTATTCCTGTAACTTTGCATATAGGACTTGAGGCTCTTAAGCTCAATGCACACCTTATCGGGGCAATACTCAATCGTGATCTCACCGAAGTCCGGCTGACCCGTCTTAGGACAAACGCTCGTAAACTCCGGAACCCTGATAGTGATCGTGTAATCCCTGCCCGGAGACGGATTGTCAAACAACTCTAGATCTAACTTATCTTCCATCTAACCAAGAAACTCCAATTTGAAAAAATCTAACCCTAAAGGGTATACTGACGGCAAAAAACTGCTATACTTGAGACGAATTGTAACAGAAACTGTGGTCTTTTGCAAGGATAGTTAAATGCCCTCAGAAACAAAAAAAGCCATTATTTTGCTCAGCGGAGGCCTGGACTCGGCGACAGTGCTAGGTATTGCGAAAAAAATGGGCTTTCAGTGCTATTGCATGACCTTTAGGTACGGACAGCGACACGCAATTGAGATAGAAGCTGCAAAACGGATCGCCGCTGTTAACGGCGTTATAGAACACAAACTGATCGACCTGGACCTGGCCCAGTTTGGCGGTTCGGCACTTACGGACCGTGATATCGACGTACCGAAAAATCGGCAGAACTTAGAAAACAGCGACAGCGAAATACCGATCACCTACGTTCCGGCAAGGAACACCATCTTTCTGAGTTATGGGCTGGCATGGGCAGAGGTGCTGGGCATATCGGACATCTTTATCGGTGTAAACATGACCGACTATAGCGGATACCCCGACTGTCGAGCAGAGTTCATAGAAGCCTTTGAGAACATGGCCAACCTTGCGACGGCGGCGGCGGTTGAGGGAAAAGCGAAATACAAGATACATACGCCGATAATCAAAATGTCAAAAGCCGAGATCATAAAACACGGAACCGATATCGGCGTAGATTATTCGATGACCCATAGCTGCTATGACCCCGATGCGAAAGGCCGGCCTTGCGGGCAATGCGATTCATGTAAACTAAGACTAAAAGGTTTCGCCGAAGCGGGCCTTACGGACTCCGTCGAGTATTCAAATGATAGTTAACGAAATATTCTATTCCATACAGGGTGAAGGCAAACTCGCTGGGGTGCCGAGTGTTTTTATTCGGCTGGCAGGGTGTCCGCTGCGATGCAAATGGTGCGATACAAAGTACGCCTGGTCACCTACTTCCGGCGACGAAATGACGGTCGAACAGATCAAAGCAGAAGTCGTCAAACACCCCGCTTCGCACGTCGTCATCACCGGCGGAGAACCATTCGCATCTGGACAGCTTAAAGAACTAACGGTTGCACTTGCAAATGCAAACAAATACATAACGATCGAAACCAACGGCCTGAAATTCATCGATGGTCTAAACTGTGACCTTATGAGCATAAGCCCAAAGCTTGCAAACTCTATACCCGAAGAGACAAAGCTTTCCGAAGAACACAAAAAGCACATCGGCGACATAACCGCAATCCAGCAATTGATGGACAACTATAAATATCAGTTGAAGTTCGTCGTAGACACACCGGCTGATCTGGACGACATCGCACAGTGCATAGAAAAGCTCAACAACGTCAACCCATACCAGATATGCCTGATGCCCCAGGCCATAACCCGGCCCGAGTACATCGCAAAATCACAATTCTTAGCAGAGATATGCAAAAGGACAGGATTTGCCCTGTCGCCAAGGCTTCAGGTGCTGCTATGGGAAGGACAAAGGGGAAAATAATCGCAACCCAAACCATTTTTTAGCCCAAAACTGCACCTTTATCATAAAAACACTTGCATAAATCATTTTGGATTGTAGAATGCCTCTCTCTGTTCGCCCAGGTGGCGGAATAGGCAGACGCGCCAGGTTGAGGGCCTGGTTCCTGATAAGGGAGTGCTGGTTCGACTCC
>SDBV01002178.1_pt1 | contig 29339 bp, 69 predicted proteins | sample 2277081 | NCBI WGS metagenome assembly SDBV01 (sample SAMN10402039, study PRJNA504765) | marine sediment metagenome | isolation source: marine sediment core GS10_PC15, 223 cmbsf | place: Arctic Ocean: Southern Knipovich Ridge | collected 2010
CTCTAATTATGTCACTTCTCAGACGCGACCGGTGTGGGCCGTTAAAATACCAATAGGTCAACAATGTAGAATAAAGCAAAACACAACCAATAGTGTAAAATAAAGTGAAACACCCAACAAAAAGGAAAAAGTATGAATACGTACACTGTAATTTTGGTCAAAATCAACAACACACATGAATATGACTGCCAATTAACCACAACTCCAACTATTCAAGCCCACGATGCAACTGAAGTTATTCGTAATGGTCGCGTAGTTGGCTGGTTAGTTCTTGGGTCCATAGCAGGATCACACACATTAGAAAGTTAAGATACATGATGCGAGAATACTTTATCGCCCTAGCTTTATTCTCCGCTCACTATCATAGTGGGCAATGGTCTAAACTCTATCGGGTGGGATGCCAAGCTAGGCAATACCTACGTCGAGAGTGGCAAATACTCTCCCCAGAAGGGTATTTGGATCAGCCAAGAGCACAAGCAAAAAATGCGAGTTTGCTACGCAAACCTTGACAAAAAATACAACAATATGATATAATAGGGGCATGCGAAACGTAAGTAGTTTGGAACCCAGTTACCTTTTTTGGAGGAGTAATTATGTCGGACACAGACGCAACAGACGTAGCTCAAGACGGAACCCGTGCTAGGGTGGGAATGGCAACGTTTATCAGGGAATGGGAGGGAAGTGAAAGTGTTAGGGAGGTATCGGAAAAGACCGGATTGAAGGAAACTAGCTGTTACGTCCGATTTGCGAACTACCGAAAGAAGGGAATTCCACTCAAGCGAATGAAAGGAAAGAAGAGAGGAGCATATTTCAACGTCGAGGATGCACAAGCCTTGCTTGAGCAAATTAGGGCAGAGCAGAAAAACGTCATTACGGAGGCAACGCCTCTAGCCCACAAGAGCTAGGTCGGATCATACTCTTTATACCCCATGGGGACTAGCTCCTCCATGGGGTTCTTTGTTGACCTACGACCAACTTGCCCAGCTTACCTATTTGTCCTAGCTTAACAAACCTCCTTCGCCAGAGGGGTGTGGGGTGTAGAGAATTCCAAAGAAGTACAAAAACTATTCTAAAATCGTCTTGACAAAAAATAGTTGACAATGATATAATATGCGAAACAACCATCGCAAAGGAGATTAGGTATGAGTTCTCAAAATAAATCTGAATCTACCTATCAAGAGCAAAAAGAGGAAGCGGAAATCATAATGGAATGTTACGAGGCTATGAAAAAAAGAGTTGCGATTCGTACAAATTACCAGTTACTATTTATGGAATTAGAAGGCAAAATCGAAAAACTTTCTCAAAAAACCTCCCAAAGGAACCTTGACAAAAAATAGTCGATAAGTGTATAATAAGAAAAACGGCAATCGAAACAAGAGGGATGAATAAAACCGATATATGTTGGCAACGGTTATAAACGTCCGCCCTAGTGTGCCAAACAATAGGGAAAAAGTACAATACCTTAAGGTTGTGCTTGTTTATAGATTGTTGTTTAACCCATACTAGGGGATAACCAATACCTAGTATGGGTTTTTTCATAGTTTCACCTGATACTGGCCAGGAATTTCTATTTCCAAAAAACGTCCGAAGGATTGACAAAAAACCCTTCAATCTGGTATAATACAAAAGGAAAAACCCAGCAAGGATCGAACCGGAAACCGGACAATCCTTGAATAGGCCAAACACCCATAGATGGAACAAAGGATAATAAGTTTTCGCCTTATGTCCTACGTTCACCCCTGCGAAAAGGGGTTATAATAATTCATTAGCGGGATATTGGCTTAGGCCCTCCAAAGGGAACTGATCCCCCTTCGGAGGGTTTTTTTATTCTCCAAAAATGTTCCGAAGGAACTTGACAAAAAACCGGCCGTTGTGGTATAATGAAAAGTGAAGTTTGAGGGTGCGTAACCCATCAGTATAGATGGGGCCACCTGATAACTCCGATTGAAAAGGAACCGATTAAGGAATGATAAATATGAAAGACGGCTGGCACTGTCTCATATAATCATTCGCCCTGCCAGGGGAAAGGGTAGTCTCAAAATTGCCTACCCCGGTTTCTATAAACTCCATCGAGGCGTTATATGCTTCGATGGAGTTTTTTCGTGATTTTATCACGCCTACTTCTCTTGGGTGGTGTTACACCCCTTCTCACCTCGTCCGCCATATCCTACGCAGCTAGCCCAAACTACCCACTTTCCCACGTAAGTAATACACATAATGAGGGGTGTGGGGTACAAAACAATCTGAAGAAGGGATAAAAACAATATCATATTTGATACTTTTTTGACGTAACCCGTTATTACACAAGAGGTTAGAACAAAACAATATCATATCTGATACCTTTTGACAAAACCCAACCGATGAGGGGTGTGGGGTAAGAATAATGAATTACCACCATAAATATGTACTATTCATAATGTTAGTGTTATAGTCCAGCATTAGTTTGCCCGCTAGTTTATTAAAAATAAAAAGTAAGTAATTGGGCAATTTCCAAGACAATGACATAATTATAATTTATCTGGCAAATTCTTTTCGTTTTCGCCCATCATAAATAAATTCTCTATTTTGATTTAGCAAATTGTTTAATAAATCATACCTAATACTTATTTTGAATACTTAGCAATAGTTAAAAATTACCTAGAGACCTGAATTTTTACATAATGTCTTTTCTAATCTAACCTCGTTCGCCCATGCACGTCTAGCTAGCACATAAAACCTTAGCACAGAAATACGCGTAAAACGCTATAGTTAATACAGATTTCCATTTTCACGATATCCAGAGTATGAATTATATCAAAACTGCCATATTTTCTTTAGATTTTCATAGTTTTAATTAACTAAAACATGATATTCTTTATATTTAATTGATTATGGTTTGGGAGAAACATATAATATTTTTATTTTTAATAAATGTTCTGTTTATAGTTTTGATCATTATTTTGTCCAAAACTTTCACTGTTTTTTACCTTGATAAGTCAAAAAACGCTATATAATTGAATATAATGATTTGATATAGCATGATATTTTGACCAAAATCTTCTATATAATGGTAATATATTACTATTTTATGGGCAATTGTCTCTTATTACATACGAACCACCCGCACGTTAATTTTCAACATTTATGGCTCTTTATCTATTCTCCAACAAAATTAGTAAAATCTCTATATGTTGTATATGGGTAATTTCTCTTATTAGTATAAGTTTAAGGTAAGGAATAATAAACCACATACTCTTAACCTATTTTAAGTCAAGTACTTACAATAATTTCAACCAACAATATAATCAATTATATATCGTCTTAACTTTATTACAGTCTAATCAACTTACCCATCTTACCTAATTTATTCAACTTAGCTAGCTTGCCTAGCTTACCTATCCTATTCAAAATACTTGGAAAAAACGTCCTCAAGTCTTGACAGAAAATCACCCGATATGATAAGATGATACAGAAAATCGGTCTAAAAATCCATTCTGTTACACGTTATAATAAAAGGGAAAGTGTTATGAAGACAGATTTTAGTAAGGTTTTAACTGGAGATAAATGCCATGTTAAAATGTGTAGTAGAAAAATGGGTTACATAGACAGTGATGGTATCATTGTGGAAGTTATGGGTGATAAAGATGTACTAGTAGATCTAATTTCTCCCAAAATATGTACTATATTTGCACAGACAGACGTAACTATGAAAAATAATGTAAATAAGCAAGAACAGTTGGAAAAAATAGTAGAGCATCTAACCCATATAACATGTATGTTATATGAGGATACAAGGGTCAAACTAAGTCTTTCACGAAAACTACTATATGAAAATACATTTGATAACCTTAAAGACTTAATTACTGATCTAAACCAATAACGAGTAAATTTACCAATTAAAGATGGAGATTAAAAATGAACAAAGAACCGCTTATAGCTCTGATTATGATTGTAATGATTTTATGTACATGGATTGGTTTTCTCATAGGATTCATAATACAGAGTATGATAAGTTGACAAACAAGTGGAACAATGCAAATAAAACTGGTCCTTCTCCGTCAATAGCTATGGCAAAAGCACTACAAGTAAAGGAAAATAGCCATGTTTACGCTTAAATTGGTATACTGGTGAACAATACGAGTGTGTTTGTATAGATAATATGAAAGTTTGACAGTACTACATAATATAAGGAAATAAATTATGCAAACCGACTATACCATTAAAGAAGTAGAAGCAATCATAGAAGACTTAGATAATGCTCACCGTTTTGGTTTTGATACACCATACATTCACGTTTGTGATTTCACGGTTGATGATATAGTTCAAATTCTAAACAAATACGTCAATTTAATAGAAAGAACATAAAACATATATGTTGGAATACCACAAGCAATTTATCTTATTCTTACTACATTTGGAATAACTATACATATACTCAAACATGGAAAACAACAACCGTCTTATAACGGTTACTCTATGATTGTAGCCTACATCATTATACTAACAATACTATATTGGGGTGGATTTTTCACATAGTAATATAATGATATATATTTACGAAATTACCAAATGAAAAAAGTTACACCATAAAATTAGAAAGATAATAGTATGAAAAAATTCACACAAACATTGGCTAATTGCCATATTGCCGCTGAAAAAGTTGTAGATAATATGAGCATGGCAGAAATGCGTAAGATACTTATAGATCAGACAGTAGAAAATTTACTAAATAGTTGTGATGAGTTGGATAGAGTAAGCGAAAAGTATGATATACAAGAAGAATTAGAGCGAAATGTATTATGTGTTGATTTTTTGGATACCGTTCCAACAGATGTATTAGAAGCATTATTGAAAGAACACAAAAGACGTACCAAAACACAAGAGAAAGGTAATCCTTCAATTTGGTCTGAAGTAGTTGACGTAAGAAAATATGCCATAAGTTGGGTTAGAAATAACTATCATATTTTTAATGTCAATATATAATGACATACATTCAAATAACAACTCGTTGTAATATGTTATGCGATCATTGTGGATTTGATTGCACAACAAATGGCATAGATATGTCTATGTCTACATATCGTAAAGCATTACGATTAGATGATCAATACGTTTATATAGGTGGTGGTGAACCAACAATTCACCCAAAATTTAACACCATACTCATGGAAGCAATAAGTGAATGTAAACATATAGGTATTATAACAAATGGTAAGAAAGCTAAAATCGCCCTATTATTAGCAAAATTAACAAAAAGAAGAGTAATAAATGCAAGACTTTCACAAGATATATACCATGAACCAATTAACAATGAGGTAATACACGCTTTTGAAAATATAGGAAAATATACTCATATTTATGGTCACGACTATGGATATGAAGCAATAAACATCACAGAAGACGATAATATAAACAATTCTGGTCGTGCTAAAATCAATAATATAGGCACAAATAATGAATGTATGTGTCCAAGTTTGTTTGTATTACCAACAGGTGAAATTAAACCATGTGGTTGTTTAGACGCACCAATTATAGGTCATGTAGATAATGGTTATATAGGTAATGAAAATCTGGAGAAAGATACTCTGCACTATCATACACTAAAATTCCGTCGATGTCACAAAAAATAATTTTGTATTGTTGATGGGAACATGGAGAGTGTTACACTTATCGTGAAAATAATTAAAGAATTCACAATTTTGGAGAAAAACCTATGATTAAAGTAGCATGTCATACAAATTTAGACGTGTATGGTGAAATATGGCCAAATCAGTTGCCTTTTAGACCTATGGTTGGAGATAGAATCGTATCACAAACAAAACGAACACTCACACAATTAGTGTTAGAAATTGTTAATATAACGATACGATGTATAGATCCATTAGAACGTAACGCACAAACAAATAATTATTATTTAGATATTGAATTACATTTACCTAAAAATAGATGGCAAAATATAAACGAATTTCAAAAATGGTATAGTAAACTAAGATAATATTATCAATATTTAGGAGAAACTAAACATGATTCGACAGGTAAAACCAGTTAAACCCGATAACTATACTCAAAAAGAATGGGATGGACTAATGCAAAACATAAGTGATGGTATGGATTTGACACTTGATAACGATGATTATTGGAATGATTATGAAGATAACTGGGAAAATGACGACTATTGGGACGATGACGACGATGACAATGACGAAGATTATCCTGATTATTCAGATAAATAGTTAATAAATTCACATAGTAAACAAGGAGAATATTGTGTATTCAATTCGTTGGTTTGATGGTAATACGCATCATGCCATTTATACTTCAATGTGGAAAAAGAATGAAGGATGAATTAAAATGACAGGACGAGAACTTATAGGACAAATTTGTGAAAGTATGGATAATTTAGATAATAATATCAAGATTCAGATATTACATCGTAGTGAAGATGACCAAGTAGATTATAAACAAAATGTTGGACGATATTATTTTATCAATGGCAAACTTCTTATTGAAAATGGTAGTATTTCCAATAAGATACATAATCCATAAGTGTTTAACCTAATATAACCTGATTTGCCACACAATCTAACTAATATGGAAAATAAACAATGACAAAACAAAAAATATACTATAAGTGTGTTCGTGTTCATAATACACAATTGACTTCTTATGTAATATCTTCACGTAATAGTTTTTGTGTACAATACAAATTAGACAAATGGATATATCCTAGTGTCTCAGGAACAAAGCTATTTGTATTTGAAACATTAGAAGATGCAAAAAACTTTACCCGACATGGCTATTCATTTGCTATATTTGAATGTAATGTAATAAATCCGCAAAATAAATATTCTATATTCCATTGTAGTAAATATAATTTTGTGAATCTAACAATAGTTGAAGGTATGTTAAGATTGCGAAAACAACGTAAGAAATTTACCCATTTACAAATAGGTGATATGCCGAAAAATACGGTTGTTTGTGATGCTATCAAACTAACAAAGGGGATTATATGAAATTCTTCTTTCCTATAATTTGTGTAGTTTGTGCATTAACAAACATACCATACTTTCCAAGTACATGGAGTATTATAGCTTTCATATACTGTTTAATAATAGCTATATTTTTATTTTTAACAAATGACTAACTATTTTGAATTGGTGTAAATATAGGCTAAGTTATTAGATAAGGAAAATATCATGGTAAATATAACGGAAATTCGCACTATTTTTAGGAATGAATTGGCTCATTATCTTTCTAATAAAAAAGGTGCCAGAATTGTAACAATTGTTACAGAAACAGATCCTGGAAAAAGCAAGAAATATAAAGGTATAGTTAAAAAGCAAAGTTACGTTAATGGCATAATTAATTTTAACTATGAGAATTCTGTTAATAGACAGAGGGAACGTGAGGGAAATATACCAGATTTCCAAGTTAAACCACGCAAATGGGGTGAGCGTGTTAAAAACACGCCGTTAATAACACATAAAGGTAATATATATTTAGAAATGAAAGTACAAAAGGTACTTCGTACAGAATACTTCATCCAGAACAAGTATGGAATTTTAGTATTAACCACCCACGAGAAAATAAAACAATATTTACGTAAGAAAAACAATCAATCACAACAAGAACTAACTAAACAAGTAATTTTGCGAGATTATAAATTAGGGTCTATTATTGGACTGGTAATGGATAGTATTACCTATAAAATAGGAGAGTAATATCAATGTGTTTGGACATAGTAACACAAATTAAAAGTGATGAAAAATGGCTAATACCAAATGGTAAATATCGAATTGGTTGGAAATGTTGTACGGTACGTGATTATGGTTTTTGGTCCATGTATAACAATATAACAGAATTCAGAACATGGATAAAATCTACTATATTAAAAATATATTATACGTGCGGAAATAATGCCTTTGATAAATTTTCGGTTAATAGAAAGAAGTCATATCCAAGTGGGTTTCATATTTTTACAACAAAAGCAGGAGCAGCCAATTATTTACAAGTGAATGAAAATATCGTACAAGTAAGATATCGCAAAATTGTTGCTTGTGGTATACAAAGAAACTATGAATGTATTGTTGCTAGAGAAATGTATGTGTGTAAACCAAAGTAAACATAATGATTTGTCTTAGATGTGGTTATTGCTGTAAACATTTATGGGTTATTATTGTGGACAACCCACATAAAAATCCTTCTGAAAATAATTTAATTGAACATAGTGGTGGAGGAATTGCATGTAAACATTTACGTGGAACTAAACCTGGAGATTATAAATGTAATATTCATGATAAATCGTGGTATGATGAAACACCATGTTTTCAACATACTCAAATTGAAAAACATACTAATATCGAGTGTAGAATGGGTCGACATATATTAAACAAATTATCTAAAGGAGAATAGTATAGTGATACTTAAATGTTTGTGTGAATCTGACAAATTTGGCAATACAAATGCCGCTCAATATCAAAATAGAAAATATGGACATGGTAAAAGGATTCACAATGAAACTAGAGGTATCGGAAAAATAGTGGGATACCGTTGTACTGTTTGTAAACGAGATTATGCCAAAATTGATGACAAATAATTATGTAATAATATTTTTATTTTTAACAAACTATTTTATAAAGGATACATTATGTGTAAGAATATTGTTAAAAAATTAGATTATGATGAAGCTGCTGAACATTTACATGAACTAATTAGAACATGTGATGCAGAAATGTTAGCTACATTATATGAATATACTTTTGGAACTGTAAAAGAATGTATTGTAGATGATAATGAAGATAAGTTAATAGTAACATTCAATGAAAATTGTAATAGTATTGACTCACTAATATAATTGTTTAAATACAGGAAAACGAAATGAAATATATTGATAGTGCTACATTTACACTAAGTGCAAAAAAAATTAAATACTTATGGGATGATCAAAGATATAATTATAGTAATAGAAATCATGAAATATATTTGTGTGTCAGACCATTTAAGAAACTTTTAGGATACTTACCACAAAAATTATTATTAGTACTATATCAAAGTGATAAGATATTAACAGGGCCAAACATATTAAAATTATCATTATATAATTCAAATGAATATCTAAATTCTACACCAGAAAAATATAGAACAGACAAACAAAGAAAACTTAGATATTCATTAGGTACTAAACAACCAAAAAATATCAAAGGTTTGTTTATGATGCAAACAGAAAATTGGTTACATAATAGACTCGATCAAAAAATACCTTTTGGAATTAACACTAATTTATACCTAATTGTTATTCCATTGGAACACCCAAAATAACCTGATTCAAATCACAACTTACATAGTAAGGAAAATAAGATGTATTACAAATGTACTACTCGTTATCGAAAATCTCTACTAGCACATACTAACGAAAAATTCAGAGTCATATACAAATTTAAAAAATGGGTTTATCCACAAATAGAAGGCACAAAATTATTTGTGTTTGATAATTTACAATCTGCAATTGATTTTTGTGGTTCAGATTACTTCAAAAGAATTTTTGAATGTGAGGTTAAAAATCCAACAAAAAGATATAATATTTTTTATTGGCAATGTTATATAAATTGGTCTGTAATTACTAACATGTTAAAATTACGTAAATTACATAGAAAATTCACACATCTTAAAAGTAATACATTACCCAATAATACAGTGGTATGCGATGCTGTTAAACTAACAAGAGAAATTACTTATTTTACGGAGTAAAATATGATTAGTACAATTACCCAAATTGACGACAATGTAGAAATAGTTATGGTTAGAGGATTTACACTAACAGAACTACAAGAGTATATTGATTACTATATGGTAATATTTCCACCATATCAATATTGTACTATTGTAGATACAAAACCTTATACAGATGGAAAAATATGGTTTTGTAGATTGTATAGATTTTTAAATAAAGTTAATAAAATTAGTGAAAAATCACCCTCGCCAGAAAATCATGACAATGATACTGTCTTAGGATTTTAGTATGATTACAAAAGAAAAGGTCATACAATTTATTAAAAAAAATAATAATGTTGTAAGTCGTTCGCCTTACGGAGTACAATGTCGGTTTATTAAACTAAATGATAAATGGGGTGTAAAAGTATTTCACCGTAAAGACACACGAGATTATGCCTATGATAATCAAAAAGCGGCTGCTAAATATAAATTAGGTCCACAGATAGGACAAAAATTTGATTTACCTATTACACTAAGTGAAGATTATGATGGATATTGTTATATTACAGAAGTAGCAAAAATTCTTATAAAATATAGATATGATTATGATAGGTGGGAGGATCATAAATATACTAAATTGTGGGATGAAATAACAGAGAAATATAAAAATAGAATTAACACATTATGTATGAAACTTCAAAAAAAAATAAACTGGGATTTTGAAACAGATAGTCATATTGGCAATGTTGGATTATTAAATGGTAAACTAGTATGTATAGATTTTGGGTGAAACCTACGGTTTCACAGAAAGAGAAAAAATATAATGATAATTAAGAAAATTACTGTAGGTTGGGTTGTGCAAACTTTTGATACAGATAATGGTCAATTAGTAGAACAATGTTTTCATGCTAGCGATCAAGTAGATTATGAAAATGAGCAAGGTGAATCAATAGATGCTACAGAAGACCATGACCCTAATTATAGAATGATTGAAGATCTATATTATCCATTTGACATGATACAAGCAAGATATGATAATTATGATGATGATGATTTATTCTTAACATTTGGACCAATGTAAATTAAAATCTTAATAAAAAATGCAAAAATTCATTGAATTTGCTCGGGCTATTTTAATAAATAAGCCCAACAATGTAAAACATGTTTCATTCATTACATATAAGAAAACAATTGTGTGTTATGGAATAAATAATCCTTTTAAAACTGAGCCGTTAGCAAGTCGGTATGGATATAGATTTAATTGTATACATAGTGAAGTATCGGCAATAAAATCATTTCCATATAAACCGAGTAAACTAAAAATTTATACTATGATAAATGTAAGAATACTTGCCAATGGTAAAGTTGGATTATCTAAACCCTGTAGAATATGTCAGAAATTGCTGAGAGATTTTGGAATTCGTAAGGTGTTATATACCAACAAGTTAGGTCAATTTGAAAAATTCAGAAGGGAATAAATTATGTGTTTAAATAAAATTACATCACAAAAACAAGAAATATTTCCGAATAATGAATATAAAATTGGATGGAAAGTTGTTGTATTATCTAAAGATAAAAAACATTTTTCATATCTCTTTAATTATCAACAAAAAACTAATAAATGGTTAACTAGTAATGATCCAATACGTAATAAATCATTACAAACACATGATACATCCGAATATTATCCCGCCGGATTTCACATATTCCAAACTAGACGAGAAGCACGATTATATAAAGAACACAACAATGAAACTGTTGTTAAGGTATACTATAAAGATGTGTTGGCAACAGGAATTCAATACAATCAATATGTTTTATTAAGATGTATTGTTGTAAAACAAATATACGTGTTAATAAACTAATAAAAATTATGAATAATATCATCACACGAAGTGTTCGATATAGTTCTGCTAACGCCAAAACTCAATTACTTAATAGTAAAACATATAGTTTTGACTTACTTGCTGGATACTCATGTCCTGCTGCGTTAAAATGTAAGTCGCAAGCGACAGAAATACAATTAAGAAATAATAATGGAACATTTGGAAAAAAAGTATTAAGAATTAAAGACGGTCCCTATTGTGAATATCGCTGTTTTTCAGCAAACCAAGAAGCAAGAATACCTAATGTATATTATTATAGAAAAAGAAATTATAATATAATTAAAAGCACTAGAGGTATAAATAACATAACAAAATTGTTGCAAAGCAACCTACCTATAGATGCAGAAATAATTAGATTGCATGTAAGTGGTGATTTTTTTAAACAGGAATATTTCTTAGCGTGGTTACAAATAGCTAAATGTAATAAAGATATAGTATTTTATAGTTATACAAAAATGTTACCGATGTGGATAAAATTTAAACAACAAATTCCCAGTAACTTTATATTAACTGCATCATACGGAGGAAAACATGACGATTTAATTAAATCGAATTGTCTAAAAAGTGCAAGAGTTGTATTGTCGGTAGAAGAAGCTAATAAACTTAACTTACCAATAGACAAGACAGATGCTTATGCGATAGGAAATCGCGGTAATTTTGCATTGTTAATACATGGTCATCAACCTAAAGGATCTGATGCAGCAAAAGCGTGGTATAAATTAGGTAAGCGAGGTTATAATAGGAAGAAAAAAGATGTTAGAAAAATATATTGAGGCGAAAGTAATAAAAGGCCAGCGATGTAAACGTATGAGTAAGGGATCAGAAAATCCATGGGAGGTACGATGTGTTCAAACTTACAATGGGTACTATGGGCGTTGGGAAGTGTTTAAAACAGAGCAATTGGCAATGGAATATATTGAGGATAACCCTGAATTGCTTGCCCCTGTCATCATTTATGTCAACATTCCACCAATGCCATATTGACTAACTCACGAGAGGTAGGATAAAATCATGACTAATTCATTTAAATTAAATGCGAATATTCGCACAGTAGTAAAGTGTGAATGGTGTGAAAAAACTATACGTAGTAGAGACATAATTTATTATGGCTCACATGTATTCTGTTCATGGGACTGTAAGGCTAACGCTATGGATCATTACGATGTTGATAATCAGATAAAAGAAGCTATAGAAGAAGTTAAACAAGAAAGGGAAAATTATTATGAGTAGTAAAATGCAATACTTAGGTGATATAGAAAAAACATTTATTATAGAAAAAATACCACAAGATGTTGCATTATGTGTTATTGTTTGCGACTGTGGTTATCATATAGGTATGGATGCCACGTTTTTGGAACAAGTAGAAGATTTCTATACTTTATGTCCAGCGTGTAAATTAGTTATAGATACTGCGATTACTAAAGAAGTCACACCTAATATAACCTGATTTGCCCCACAAATGAGTAATAAAAATTTAGTAAAAATAAAAAACACGCGAAAACGTGACCCAGAAGGTGGCAGACACAGATCGGGTTCTGGACTACATGACAATAGGCCAAAACGTAAGCGGACTAGGCAAAAACAAGTTGAAGAATCTATTAAGGAATTTTACTCATAAATTAGGAGACTGAAAGTGAAATATTTTGGAATTGAAGAACTGCATTATAGGGGTCATATATGGTACAGATTTCATAATTTATACAATAAAACAAGAAGAGCGTGGTATTGGACAAAAAAAGAAGCAATAAAAGAAGGTGAAGAGCATACTGAATTAATAATTAAATTATGCGAAAATAAGGAATAGTATAGTGAATGATTTTTGTTCATCCGCTCATATGGAATTAATATTAAATCCTAGACATCGTAAAAATACTATAAAATGGGTATTAGATACAGTTACACCACACACACATAGATTTGATGCTATAGCAGTACGCGGTATGTCTATGGCATTAATTGCTCCAACCATAGCAGATATATTAAATAAAAACATTATATTGGTTAGAAAAAAGGGTGACGATACACACAATAGAGATTATAAAATAGAAGGTCAAAGAAATAATAAATATATAATTATAGACGATGTGTGGGATAGTGGTGATACTATTATATCAATTATAAACGATATAAAAGATAATCACTGTGTTAATTCAAAATGTGTGGGTATTGTTTTATTCCAACACACAAAAGCGACATGGGGGCCTAACCAAAACAATATAGTAGCTGAAGTATTCGGTTTGTCTAACGAACGTGTTGCTGAACTTCTAATATAGTCTTGACAAAAAAATGGTCAGTGTGTTATAATTAGAAAGGATTTTTGGTACTATGAAACGCTATTTAATGATTCAGAATAAGGGTGTTGCTCCAATTGAGGGATTTACTACGTTAGGAATTAGCACAACAAGAAATGACAATACTAAGGGTGTAATTGGACAATTTGGATCTAAACACGCCATTAATTTATTGCTTCGTAACGATATTGAACCGATTATATTTTGTGGTTTAACAAAAATGTCATTTTATACTAAAGAATATATCATCAACGATGGATTGGTTGAACAAAAAGTAAACAAAGTGTTCTGTAGAACCAGTGGTAAAAATTCTAACACAAATAAAGATTTAGGTTTTGTATTAGAATATGGAGTTCACGACTGGAATAATATAAACATGGCATTACGTGAGTTTGTGGCCAACGCTATTGACAGAACAATTCGTGAAAATGAAAATGGATGTTTTAAATCAGCATTAAACAATAATGAATTATCTGTTGATATTATACATGAAAATAAAATGCGGGCTAGAAATAAATACACTCGTATTTTTATACCATTAACACAAGAAGTTCAACAGTTTTATGGCGAGTTACCTAAAAGATTTTTACATTTTTCTGAAAATCCAGATATAATCAAGCAAAAGGTGTTACCAAAAGGTATAAATGTTAATACGTTGATTTATAAAAATGGTGTTTTAGTAAGAGAAGTGTTAGATGATAGGGGTAATCCAGAACTATCATTATTTGATTATAACTTCGATGATGAATTAAGGTTGGATGAATCTCGAAATGCAGATGATTATAGTGTTAAAACTAAGGCAGCAGAAGCATTAAGAGACGCACCAGTTAATATATTAACACAAATTTTTAAAAAATTAATTAAGGGTGAAAAATTTTGGGAAGGTTCATTCAGTCATTATAATTTATCAAGTACTTGGATGTTTGGTGAAAAGAAAGAAAAAATACAAGCAAATTGGCGTAAAGCATGGCAAAACGCCGCAGGAGATGCTATATTATGTAGTACCAAAAGTAGACTGAGCGAAATTGTAAGTAAAAAAGGCCATAAAACACAGTGTATTGATAATGCTGATTGGTTTGAAGCAGCGGATTTAATAGAAGGTATGCCTACATCACAAACAATATTATCTAAACCGGAACAAGATAATAGAGAGTTGTTGCCACCAACAAACGAAATGATTAAGGCAAGAGATATTGTGTGGCAGTGGATTGAAGAAATTGGTTTAACAAACTGTAAAGATAAACCAGAAATTGGGTGTTTTACACAATTAATGAGTTCTGAGAGTAAAACTTTAGGATTTTACAATTCTGATAATAAAACAATTTATATTGAGAAAGATTATGCAAATGGTATAAACAATGATGTATTAATGACTGTATTGGAAGAAATAACACATTATGTGACAGGGGCAACCGACTTGTCAAGAGACTTTCAAGAGTACCTTTTAAAAATGATTGTGAGGCTAAAATGTTAAAAATTGATGCCATTCAAACAAAAGATGGATTTTATATTTCTGTATGTAGTCAAATTGACGCATATAGACATGATACATCAGTATTACTTCAACATATATTTTATAGCAAAAAACCACTATCAGTTTCCATAGTTCCCTAAAAAACTTTTCATCCAAATTGGGTATTCATTAAAGACCAACCAGTAAAAATTACAAAAATACAAGACCAAAAAAATATAAATCATAGATACGAATTAATTGATGAATCTTTAAAATCGAAAAAAATTCCACTAATATTACAAAGAGAAGATGTTGCAACTTATAATGATGACGACTATACTTGGGTATGGGATGATGAATATAAAATGTATGAGTCATTATATAAGTTAGTTTCAGATGAAGTTCCTCCAAAAGAAGTTGAAGTAGAATTTAAATTTAATATTATATTAAAAATTGATAAAATAGAAGCACATAGTGATTTTTCCTATGATGTGCAAAAGACACAATATAGACATCAAGGAACTAAAGAATTAACAAAAAAAAAACTGATCTTTATATTAGTCCAGAAGCAATGGAAGATATCCGAAATTGGAACGTAGACCAATGTGACTAATCAGTTAATTGACAAAATTGTTTTTCCAAGGATAATTTGTGAAAGTAAACCAGTTAGATTTACATCTAAGCAAACATATGATATAATTCAAGAGTATGTTAGATGTCATATAGACGGAAAATTTGCTGAAATTACATCTGACTATAATTTTTGTTTTACTGTTCAAAAAAGAATTATACTAGATAAAGAGAAAGCATATACAGTAAATGTTAATGCTTGGTTACCTCGCAAACGCAAAGCTAAATATGAAACAAGATATAGAAAACACAGATTAGTCCAAATATTTGAAATGACTAGTGAAAATGATAAGTATAAAGAATACCCTGTTATTCAGGGATTTCAAGGCAAAAACGTTACCGATTTACAAAATAAGATAGATAATTATTTAAAAAATCTTATAGAATTTATTAACGAACCATTAGTAGACTGCCCCGAATGTGGGGGAACTGGAGTCACCCAAAAGTGGCAACCAAAAAATATCTCGGAAAAATTATCCAAGTCGTCCAAAGGACTTGACAAAAAATGACGATGTATGGTATAATGAAATGTCTGTGACTCATTCTATCAAGGAAAATAAATTATGAGTATTAGATTATATGGACAATTATATGATAAAAACAAAAATAAACAAATAGATACATTTCATGATAATATTGTACCTATTGGAGAAATGAAACAAGGAGATATAGCAAAAATACTTCGTTGGACAACTAATTCACATTGGCAAGATAATATAATTATTAAATACAATGATGGTATAATTAGTATATCGTCTCCCAAACGTTGGTCTAATATCTTCACTGATTTTGCAGATGAGTGTAATAAAAATATTATCGTTAGAATTTTACAAAAGGGCGAATTATTAGAAGTTCAATAAATGAAAGAAATAACGCCACGACAAATAGCTCAAGGATGCCGTTGTCAAATATTAACAGGTTTCTATAAAGAAGCAACACGTTCATGCGATTGTGTATTTGGAATTACTTGTCATTTAGATAAAGAATTAAGACAGAAACTATCTACTCATCCAAAAATAATAAAAGCACTAAAACGAAATAAAAGAGAGTTTGATAAAAATGTCTGATTTAATTAAAGCATTACAGATTTTTTTAAAATATGGTAATCCTAAATATCCCACACATTGTGAACATGATATATTAATGATATGTGGTATTGATCCAAAAACAGTATCAAATAAAGATAGGATAAAATTACACAATTTAGGATTTTGTGTAAATAATGATGAATACAATGAGTATGGAGAACCACATTTTTACTCATATAAATATGGTTCAGCTTAACTTTTTATTTTTAACCAATTTGAAAAGGAGTGTTAAAGATGCCCGCAGATTTAGAATCAATGTTTTTCAAAGGATCTGTACCTTGGCACAAGTCTGGTACTAAGATTCCTGATGACAAAGTATTAAATGCAAATGAAGCAAGAGTTGCTGCTGGATTAGATTGGTGTGTAAACACACAAGATTTAATAACAGTAGCAAAAGCACAAGAAGTAATTGACTACACACACGGTGGATTAAATTTAAATGGTAATGTTGACGAAAATCCACCGAGTATTAAATCTAATGTAAATCATAAAGCAGTTGTACGAAGTACTGATGGTGCTATTCTTGGAGTAGTAGGTCCACGTTGGCGTCCATATCAAAATAAAGAAATGGTAGATTGGTTTAAACCATTTATTGAGAGTGGAGAGGCTGCCTACCATACTGGTGGTTCATTGTGTGGTGGAAGCAAGGTATGGATGTTATGTACTATTAACAGAGATAACTGTATTATCGCAAAGGGTGATGAAATACAAAAATATCTTATGTTATCTACAGCACATGATGGTAGTGCCGCTACAAAAGTGGGATACACTCCTATTAGAATTGTTTGTAACAATACTTTAAGATTAGCACACTCTGCTAATTTAAGTCAACTCATTCGAGTTAGACATTCTGCTCAAGCTAGTTCTAATCTTGAGGCAATTCGAGAAACAATAGACTTAGTTAATCAAACATTTGAAGCATCTGCTGAAAAATACAGATGGTTAGCTAATCGGCAAATTAATCCTACTGATTTACGCAAGTATGTTAAGATTGTGTTAGGTGTAGACAATCAAAATGATGATGATATTAAGACTCGTACTCATAATGTTATCGACAAAATTATTGGATTATGTGAATCGGGACAAGGTAATCGTAATCCAGCAGTTAGAAATACATACTGGACTGCATATAATGGAATTACCGAATATTTGAATTATCACCAAGGTAGAAATGAAAGTACAAGACTCAATAACTTGTGGTTTGGAACAAGTTTAAATATGAACCAAAAAGCATTAGATTTAGCACTAAAAATGGCCGTGTGATAAGTTTAATAAATTAAACAAATTGAGGGCGTAGTTCAGTGGTAGAACATATGACTTTTAATCATACAATGAAGGTTCGATTCCTTTCGCCCTTATTTATTAAAGGATATTATTAATGGAACCATTGGGATATAAAGATAGAATTGATAAAAAAACAACATATACTTGGGCTAGATTAAAACGACAAAGTAAAGATATAACAAGTTTGTTATGGATAAAATTTAATCCATGTACTGTAATAGAAGCACACCTAATATCAAAACAACATTATCCAAAATGGTCAATATTATGGCTAACCAATAAGAAACCCCAATTTATCGAGGAAAATAATGTCGAAATTTAAAAAGAAATACTATAAAGTTGTCTCGCCCGATTTACGATCCTCTTTACAACGCCATTTACCAGATAATTTTATAGTTCAATACAAAATTAATGAATGGGTAAAATCTAACATACCACATACAAAATTAATGGTATTTGATGAAATAAATGCAGCACGTCGATTGCTTAATTTACATTACAATACTAGAAGAGCTATATATGAAATAAAAGTAAAAAATCCATCTAAAAAAGGATTATTCATATCTTATATTGGCGATCTTAGCACATATAATACAAATAGTTTTATGAACGCTTTTACAAAACTAATACATAAATTAAAAAGTAAAAAACAATTCTTTCAAAATAATGGATTACCATCTAATACTGTATTTGTTAAAGAGGTAAAACTTATTAAAAGGGTTTATTAAAAATGAAATTAAACAATACAAAAATCCATAATATTAAACACAATACTCTTATTATAGACAACAACAAAGTAGCAATTGTTTTATCACCAACATCGCCTATGAATTTTCAACGTTTAATAGCATATTCACTATCTAATAAAAAGAAAGGTTGGAATTGGGTTTGTAAATCTTATTGTGCTATTTAATTACTATTAATAATTGTTTTAAAAAGGAAAATGTAATGGCTAAGTACACCAAAGCTCAATTAGAAAATTTATTGGAACGTTTTTGTAAGTTAATTGATGACAATCAAATTAGTTTTGAATGTGAGGACGGAGAAGAATTATCTGAAGATATTCATAGTATACTTGGTAAAAGTAGAATTATTAATAACGCTAAAATAATTACCGTTATTGTTGAACCTGGATTTGAATGTATAGATGAAAATGATATAGACAACTATGAAATTGAGTTATATGTTAATGGAGAAAAGGTTGATGCATATGTAGATAATGTAGAAAATCTTTAACTAATGAAATTGTGTGTTGTTTTACTATTTTTAATCTTTTTGAGAGGAATGTATTATGTCTAATGTTAAGCAAAAGCGTGTTATGGTTTCACCTACTGATTTTATTACTGCTTGGGAAAATTCTAACAGTGTAAAAGAAGTAGCTGAAAAGACTGGTTTAAAGGTAACTAGCGTACAAGCTAGAGCTAGTACTTACAGATCAAAACATGGTATTTTACTAAAGAAAATGCCTAGAATCAACAATGGTGGATTCAATAAAGAAGCAGCAATTAAAATTCTAGAACAAGTACGTAGTGAAAATGTTGTTGTAAATGCTCAAAACAAGTAAGATATATTAGGGTAGATTGGGTAACGATATAGTTACCCTTTCTATCCATCTTTATATAATAATTTATTAAAAATAAAAAGGAAAATATATTATGCGAATTACAAAGAATATGATAGGCAAATTCATAAGTTTTAGATATGACAGCGGAACTAATAGTACACGAAGAGGTATTATCACTACTATAAGAGTGGGGAGCGGCAATGTATTAATTTGGGATTTTGAAAAAAATGGTTATCGTGATTTTAAACCACAATATATAAGTGATGTTGTTGAAATAACAAAAAATACCTTTAAGTTAGATATTTCTATATTACCATCAACACACACAGATGAAATGGGAATTGAAGATTTAATTACAGATTATAAAAATGATGGCTATTCTACTTATCATGATGTAGTGAATAAAATAATTTACGGATTACAACTCAATCATTTAGCCACTCGTAACCAAATTGTTAATACCACTTTTGGAATAATTATATATGGAAAACATGGCTATAAATTACACGTCAATCAGAAAGACATATTATGTTATACTGATTCTCAAAATTCATCTTCTATGGGAAGTGTTAACCCATTAAAATATAGTACAACACCACAGGTATTATACGAATTACTAGAAGAAATTTTAGATGAATCATAATGGTTTTATCTAATATAACTTGATGAAAACTAGCTTAGAACTTCAGTTTTGATAAGTATAGATGGTACTCTAATTGCAATAATACAACCATTTCTTATTTTTAGAATATTGTGTTGTATTCTTATAAAGGTTTCACCTTGTATTAAGCCCATTTCGGCTAACCTACATATTAATTTTGGATTACCTTCTATACTTTTTATTATTTCAACTACCAACCAAATCTCCATTTAAACTATAGGATAAAATGACCTTTGTTAAAAAATTGCCCAATTATACATACTTTTATTTTTACTCAATCTTTTTTGATTCGCACAACTATTAACTTTAACACTATATTAGATTGTGCGGACGATTTGGTTTACTTTATTGAAAAACTCTTTTACTATAATACTTATACGATGAAAACCACTCAATTTCAAGTAAAAAACAGTATTTATTGAAAAAACGAGCAAAATAGTTGAAATAGGTGTATAATATTATAGAGTTAGTAATATATTTATAAATAAGATTAGTAATGCCAATTAAAAGATGTCAAAAAAGTGGTAAATCTGGATGGAAATTTGGAGATAGTGGAAAATGTTTCACTGGTCCAGGTGGTAGAAATAAGGCATTGCGTCAAGGTAGAGCTATTAAGTCTAACTCATCCCGCCTAAATCAATTACTTGTTGAAATTGCCGAAGTAATAGAATCGTCTATTAAAAAATAGTTATTCGATAAATAACTTAGGATTTTAGAAAGGACAGGATAATTATGTCTGAAACTCTTCAAAAAGCAGATTTAGAATAGGAACACACAGTGAATAAATCTGAATTTTTACAATTATATTCACGATATAAAGAATCATTACATAAATATATTGCTAGTTTAACTAATCAAGTAGATGATATAGAACAGGATACTTGGTTATGTATATGGAAATATAGACAAAATTTTATATTTTCTAATATATCATTTGCACTATTAAAACAAATTGCTTATAGACGATTAGTAGATTATATTAGAAAACAAGATAAATTTAGTGTTTGTTCTATTAATAATGTGGTATTATCTTATTGTATAGATATGGAATTATTTTCAATTAAAACTAAAAACGCCTTAAAAACATTATCTGAGACAACAAAAAAATGTGTGTTAGATATTTTAGTAAATGGATATACTCATCAAGAAATGGCCGATAAGATGAATGTAAGTATAAATACAATTTCATCTTTAGTTTATTATAACAAAAAAAAGTTAAGAAAGTTGTTAAAGTAATAAAATAGTTAAAATAATGAGTAGATTTATAGATACAATAATATTATTGTTTGTATTGCCATTTTATATATTGGGATTTGTTTTTGGATTTATAGGTAGACCAATAACGATAGGATGGATTAAGGGATATTTTTATGTAGAGTTACGATACTTATTTAAACAAGAGAGAGAAAATAACGATGATAACTAAGATATATTATAGTATTCATAATGCTGGTGATGGAAGTGTCTATTTAAAACTTATGGAGTCTGAAAAATTAGCTGAATTAGATCAAGAATTTCATAATAATGATAATGGATGGGCTGAAGATTGTTCTGGATGGATTACTATTGAGTCTGAAAAGTCAATTTGTATAAAAGATGAAGTTGAAACCGTTTTAGATCAAATCAAATATTTAGAAGAAGATTTAGAAGAAGACTATCATAATGAGGATGATCGAATTGATATGAATAGAAAATTAACAGCTTTCAGAGCGTTGTTAAAAACATGAAATATTATGTGACATTTGGTCACTTTCAATATATGGTATTGGCTGGTAATATATACAATGCCTGTGTTTTGACACTTCGTGCTAAAACGAGGAAATTTATGGATAATATTCCAATCTATTTTAGGGTTTCTAATAGAGGTTTTGATAAACATAAAAATGATGATATAGTTCAATTATGTGATATAATCTGGTTATTACAACTTGGTCAAATAAATGAGGAAGAAAATTATGTCGAATTCTAGTTCATCTAGTAGTGGTGGGGTTGGTTTTATTGGTTTACTTACAATAGTATTTATAGTTTTAAAATTATGTGAAGTTATTAATTGGTCGTGGTGGTGGGTAGTATCACCAATATTAATTTCAATAGTTGGTTGTGTGGTGTTTGTAGGATTTGTTTTATTGTGGTATATTTTATTCGGTGGTTATAAACATTAAAATGCCAAAATATTATGTGAGTTCTGGTGAACTTGAAAAAATTGTTATTGCCGATAATCCAATAAATGCTTGTTTTAAGGCATTATTATTGTGTGATGGAGAAACAATAGATAAGTATCGTTTTTTTGTTGATGAAAGAGGATTTCGTAATTCTCCAATAGGTGTTAAACAAGCAAAGTATTGTATTAAACATAATGATGTGTTTGTGGTTGATGGTGAGGATAATTATTTAGATTAGGAGAATGTTATGTGTTTATATGTTGATGTTGATGCAGAAGAACAATTTAGAAAACGCCATAAAAATAAGAAAGAAATTATTGTTTGGAAAGTTGTTAATAAAAAAATTATATATGAATATAGTGAATATACATCATTATATCGATTTACACTTATTGTTGGTGGTTGGCTTAAAGCTAAAGGTAAGTTAAAATGTAAAGATATTGTAAATGGTGGAGCAATACATGTTTATATAAATAGAAAATATGCGAGAGGTTGTAGAGATCCATGGTCGGATGAAAAAATTATTAAATGTAAAGCATTGATGAAAGATTTAATAGCAGTGGGAAATAATAGAGATGTTTGTTTTACTAAAATTTGGATACCAAAATCAGAATTAAAATAATATATTTGTGTAAAAATCATACATGTTACCATTTAAACATGATGTTAATCTTTGGTATAGGTGTGAATGTGGTTGTGTTCATTGTGTGGAATCCAGATTAGTTAAATATAAATATAAAATAGAGTGTTATTGTGGAAAAATATTAAAAATTACACCTATCAACGTAGGAGTCAATTATACTAATAAGAAAATTATAAATAGTAAGTTAAGCCCATTAGAAATTATGTTGCGAAACACATTAAAATTACAGGATTACACTATTAATGAAATTAATCAGATGTTACGTGGTGTGAAAATGGAAGGAAACTTATCAGAAATATTAAAGGAGGTATTGTCTAATGTGTCTGTATAGAAATGTAAATTTTACAGAAAAATTTAAACAACGTAATAAAAACAAAAGAGAAATTATTATTTGGAAAGTTGTATCAAGATCACTTAATAATAGTAGTAAATTTAAATATGTTACTCCTTGTAGGTATACAAATGTAAATGCTGGTTGGTTTAAGGGTGTGGGTAAAATTAATCAAGGAGAAGAAATAAATGGAGGTGTTATTCATGCTTTTACAAATAGGCAAGACGCACGCAACTATTATGATAAATGCAGTTATGAAAAGGTTATTAAATGTAAAGCATTGATGAAAGATTTAATAGCAGTGGGAAATAATAGAGATGTTTGTTTTACTAAAATTTGGATACCAAAAGAAGAATTGAAATAAGGTATATTATGGTTAAAAAATGAATATTTTACGCCCTACTTGTCTGAAAGACTTAATTGGTCAACAAAATATACGAGATTGTTTAGAAATAAGTATAAATGCATCAAATAAAAAGGGAGAAGCCTTACCACATTGTTTATTTACAGCACCACCAGGATTAGGTAAAACTACTTTAAGTTTAATTATAGCTAAAGAGTTGAAAACAAACATACAAATTGCTAATGGTGCTAATGTCAGAATAATTAAACAGATACTTCCATATATAACACGTACTAGTATGCGAAGTATATTGTTTATTGATGAGATTCACCAGCTTAGAAATGATTGTCAAGAATTACTCTTTCCAATAATGGAAGATTTTAGATTGGATTTAGAAAGTAGGGGGGAAACTGTATCTATTAATTTGGAACCATTTACTCTTATAGGTGCTACAACCAATAGTGGAAAGTTATCTGAACCATTTATAGATAGATTTCCTATTAAACATTATTTAGAAGTTTATAATGATGACGATATAACAAAATTAATAAAACTCAATAGTGAGAAATTGAAACAACAAATTGATAATGATGCTGCTTTATATTTGGCACAAAATAGTAAAGGTGTTCCTCGTATAGCAAACAACTTATTAAAATGGGTTTGTGATTTTTGTGTTGCAAAACAATTTACAAGTATTACATATGATATTGTTAAAAACAGTTTAAATATGTTGGGAATTAAAGATGGATTGAATAAACAAGATAGGTTATATCTCAACGTGCTTCAGCACTTTAAATGTCCAATAGGATTAAAAACTCTTGCTAGTTCTACAAACATAAGTATAGATACTATTGAAAATCAAATTGAACCATTTTTACTTCGTAAAAAACTAATAATGAAAACCAATAAGGGAAGAATTTTATATAATGGATAGTGAATTGATAAAAATATTAATTGAATGGCAGAACTCTCGAATGACAGAATTACCATTAACTAATATTACATTTAAAGCACGTTATTTTTTAATAGTAGAACAAACTAAACGATATGAATATGCTGAAGAAGCATTGTCAAAATGGATAAATGAAAATTTATTAAAAAATTAATATAAAAAATATGGTAGATTGGTATAAATTTGAGAAACAAAAATGGTCTTGGGCATCTGGTTGGAACCATGATTACAAAATGTATTATGCTCAGGCGTGGCGAAATTTATTAAAACCAATATTAGTAGATGGTAAATTACAATATCGTGAATGTATAATTGAGTTTTCTAAATCATTAATTAAGGCAGAAATTAATTTACAACAAAGATTAGAGCAATTAATATAAACAATATTAAGAGTAGGATAGATAATGCCTAAAGGTGCTAAAACTTGTCCAAAATGTCAAAATATTGTAGGTTGTCGTACATTAGCATGTAAATGTGGATATCAATTCTTTAGTAAAAATAAAAGTATTAGTAATAAGATTGTAAAAAATGTAGCGAAACCACTTACTAGTAATGGTAGAGGTCGTAAAACATGCGGGTGTGGAACTATATGTGGAGTAAGAACTAAAATATGTCCGGTATGTCAAAAATCATTTCAATTTATTCCTTCTTTTATGAAGAAAGGTATAGATGAAATAGGAGAAATAGACGATTGGACCAAGTTAGACAAGGGTGATCATATTAAAATAGTTAAGGGAACTGGTCCATATTGTATGATTACTGATAAATTAACAGAAGAACGACGACCAGAGTATATGGGATATAGTGGTAAGTTTGAAGTACATAAGTTAGATAGTGAGGGAATTCATGTATATCCTTTGGGTAAAAATAGCGAATCGGGACATTGTTTTATATTAATGGTTACAAAGTCTAAGTCTAAGTATGGAACTATATTAGAACCACATAAAATAATTAAGTTGAAAAAGAGAGAGAGATAAAAAATGAAACACAGATTATCTGGCTCGATGTTTTATTTAGTTGGTCCAATGGATGAAGTACCAGATTTAGGTGCTGATTGGCGAGAAGATATTTCTAGATTTCTTTGGAATATGAATATTGGTGTTATGAATCCTTGCGATAAACCTACAGCAAATGGAAAAGAATCACCAGATTTTATTAAGAGAATTAATATTCTCAAAAAGCAAGGTCAATATACCGAAGTACAAAAAATGGTTGAGCCTATTGTTGACATTGATTTACGCATGATAGATTTATGTTCAGCAGTAATTATGAACATAGATAAAGATTATCATATGTGTGGATCATACAACGAACAAACACACGCTTGTTTACAACGTAAACCAATTATTATACATTGTAAACATGGTTTAGATGGTATACCTAATTGGCTATATGGTATAGCACAACCAAGTATATTTTTTGATTCATGGGAAAAAGTAAAAGCATATGTTGATGATATAGCATATAATATATTACCCAATATAGATACACTTAATAGATGGAAGTTTTTTGACTATAATAAGATATATAATAGGTCAATATTTTAAAGGATATAAAATGCCACAATATAGATTAAGATTTGATATAAAAACCGCACACGGTACGCAAGAATTTATTGTACAGGCAGAAAATAAACAAGAAGCATTATTATTATTTTATAATGGTAAAGCAATATTTGATCGTGAAGAAGTGGAGGTTGTGGGTTTACATACAAAGCCGGACATATTTTTAGACGAAGAGGAATAATTACATAATGAAATGTATAAAATGTAATATAGATATACTTAAAGGATATTATGTAAGTGGTATTGGTCCTTATTGTATGTGTTGTTATCATAATAAAACAAATAAAAATTCGGATAATGTTTGGAAAGATTTATCTAAAGGTTGGATTTGTCCAAGGTGTGGTAAAGTAATTTCGCCACATATTAAAGAATGTAATCGTGATTTTGAAAGTTGGGAATATTATTCAGTTAAATTAAAACAATTTGACAATTCAAAAGAAACCGGAGCGATATCAGATACCAATACTTATAAATTTACCTTTGAAGATAAGTTAGAAAAATTAAATTTATTATTGGAAAAATTAGTTAGTACGACAAATGGCAAAGATGGATCTGCCACGATCAAGAAGCTGGAAGATCCAGCCCCATGTAAACGACTTTATTCGAGAGGGTATATATGATTGTTGGGAATAAGTGTACAAGACGTTAAAAACAGAATGCAACAGGATTAATTAATGAATAGATTATGTAACCAATGTCAAAAATGTAGAAGTGTAAAAATAGTATTAGAAGAAATAAGTTATACTACCACTTTGTATTGTGGAGATAGTGATAAATATCATACATTTAATATTACCAATTTAACAATTCCGATTTGTCAATCTTGTGGTAAAAAGATTTTTACAGAAGATGTTGATAAACAAATACAAGAAGCTTTTGAAATATATAAGGAAAAATATGTGCATGTACCTAAAATAACATTAATCAAGGATAATACCAAGTGCGAAAATTAACAGTTGGGGTTTGTTATACCAAATCTGACCCCGTTGGAATTGGTGCTGCTGATGCATTTATTGAAGGTATAACTAATAGTGGAGATCAAGTATTTAAAATAAGATCTGTAGAATCACTAAGTAGTATAGTTTATGATGTTATGGTTCAAGTATGCGATTATACTCATTATTTAGGACATGATTTTAGGTATTATATTAAAAAACATTGCAATAAATATAATATTCCTCGTATAATTATAGATACGGGTTTTGTTAAAAATAACAGAATGTCTATGTCGTTGGATAGATATATGGAAATAGGAATTGGAGGAATAAAAAACGCCGCAGAATACTATAATAAAGATAGTGGAAGTGACCGTTGGGATAAATTAGAAATAACTTTAAAACCTTGGCGAAAACAAGGTTCGCACATTCTTATTTTGGGACAACATGAAAAAGGAGTTAGTGTTCAAGATATAGATGTTGTTAAGTGGATGACGGATACTATTTATTTTTTAACAAATAAAATGAAAATTAAATATCCTATTGTTTTACGTCCGCATCCTAATCAAATTGTATTTCCAGATGGAAATTATATTAAAACAGAAAATACAACAATTGAAGAAGACCTAGGAAATGCATGGTGTACTGTGGCAAAAACTACAAATGGAGCAATTGACTCTATTTTACGGGGAATTCCTGTTATTACAGATGATAAGATGAATATGGTGTATGATATAGCAGGACATAATTTAGTTGAAGTATTAAATCCTTTAATGTTCGACAGAAAACAATGGTGTTATAATCTCGCTTATGCTCAATGGCATATAACAGAAATGAAGAAAGGATTACCATGGCAACACCTACGGCCGAAAGACTAATATCAAGTTTTTGCGAAACACTTATAGATACTATGAAATTAAAATTAATATCTATAGGAAGATTAGCTAAGAAATTAGGTGTATCTAAAAAATATCTTAAACAATTAATTAATGGTAATTATGATACTAGTTTGTCAGAAATTGCCAATATTTTTTATGCTTTAGATATAGAAGTAGAATTTAAAAAGGATTATCATGGAAACATGTGTTGAAACATTTAAGAGAGAATATCCAAAATTATTTGCTCAAGAAAAATTAATTCTTGAATTTACAGAGTTATTATCACATACACTTTGTGGATATGGCGTTACTAAAAAAGAATTAGCGAAGAGATTGGGTAAATCTAAAAAATATATCAAAGAAATATTAAATGGTGAAAGAGATTTAAAATTAACAGAAATTTCGGATATTTTTCATGCGTTAAATTGGAGTGTAGTTTTAGATATTGAGGAGAATTAGTTATGAGTAAAATTACAGTTGGTAAACTTAGAGAACAATCCACATTACAAAATAGTGAGGTGCCAAAACTTAAGGAAAGTCAATTATTATATATATTAGAAAGTAATCTAGCAAACTCAATTAATGAAATTAAAGTGTTAAAAGAAGATATTAAAACGTTATATGATAAAATAGAACATTTACGAATAACTAAAGAAAATCGTAGTTGTGTTTGAGAAAAGTTTTGATAAATAAAATCTTATATGTAACATCAGTTACTCAAAAATTATACGAAATTAGCGGCAAATACATGCTCCAGTCGTTTGTCAATTGTCAAACGGATGGAGATTTGTTAATTACATACGAAGATGAACAGGGTGTAGATTTTCCCAATAAATTAAGAAATGATGTTGAAAATTTATCATCTAAAACTAAATCTAAAATTCACTTATATGATTTAACTTATGATGCTTGGTTACATGAATGGGTTAATAACAATAAAGATGTTATTCCTCCAGAATATGGCGGAACTTGTGTTGCTTATG
>SDBV01002179.1_pt1 | contig 29320 bp, 20 predicted proteins | sample 2277081 | NCBI WGS metagenome assembly SDBV01 (sample SAMN10402039, study PRJNA504765) | marine sediment metagenome | isolation source: marine sediment core GS10_PC15, 223 cmbsf | place: Arctic Ocean: Southern Knipovich Ridge | collected 2010
AATACCCGTGATAACGCCCTACGATGCCGCAAAACCTCATGCCGAGACAACAACTGCCCCAACCCTGCGCCCAAACGCACCATTCCCGGCGAAAAACAGACTATTATCAACAGGAACTAACTACGGCCTGCGGCTACGATCTTGCCGTGATTTACGCAAATGGCCTAATCTTTTCGGCCCGACGAGCCGATACTTATCGATGGAGCAGTGCTGCACGTAAGGTGCCAGCCCTGTCTTGATGGGCGGACATTAGGTCCGTTAGTTGAGGCACAACCGAAACGCGATCCTTTTCCAGGCGCGATTCGGTTGTGCCTCTTTTTTTTGGCTTGACCCGACCCGTAAGACGGCGTCTACCGTCTCGGGTCTTGATCAAACGGCAGACGGAGTGTTAACAAACGGCAGGCTAGGTCTGCAGATTGGGGGCAGATGCGACTAATCGCACAATCTGGCGTCTTGTGCATAAGGCCATGTAGCTGGGGCAGCTGCCAATTCGGCCGGTCTTGCACACAACCGACGCTATGAAGGGGGAGGACCGTTACCCGGGCTTGCCCTTTCATAGAGGCCTAGTTTGCCGATTTATTGGATTCCGTCAGCATGTTCAGCGATTTCAAAAGGCTTCGCCCATACAGACGAAAAACAGGCTCTCGTCCGTTAGGGTAAGCGTTGCCTTTCGCCTTTGCGTCCCTGGGACGGCAGTATCACTGCCGTCCCAGCGGGCCTTGGCGGGCGGACGAAAGTCTGCCGGTTGAGGCACACCCGAAGCGAACTCTTGCGGAAGAGTTAACTCGGATGCCTCTTTTTTGGTTCGATTGGAAGGGCAGGTTGTGGCAATCGCATCGGATGATCCCGTGGACCGAACTATCTACGCCGTGCAAACGCGCCAGCGGATGGCCCAGGCAGCCGGCCAGTTGCAGGCCATCCTGCAGACCGGGCAGGGTGACTTGAGCAAAGTGTTATGCCAGATAAAGGAACAACTCGAAGCCAGCCGTTCGGCCGGGTTCGAGCGCGTCTGGCAGATGTGCCAGGAAATAGCAGATTACCTCGCCGAGGATTGCGGCCCTTGCCCGCGCCGGTTGACCGCCGTGGTGACGACCTCACTCGAGGCCTGTCAAGCCATTCAGTTGCACGCGGAAGCGATTGCCGAATGTGCCCTCTACCGCAGGACCGAAGATGCTTTCCACCCGCGAAACGGCGCCCGCATGCCCGATCCCAGGACGTTGCGGATCGATTCGCCTCATAAGCACTCAACGCTCCTCTCTCACTGCCCCGAGGAAAGCTAAGGCTCGCGGCGAGTAGAAATCTCCCGTAGTAGCTGCACTCGCCAGAGTGCGGTGATCTCGCGCTGCCCGCGTTCTGGCGAACGCAACTACCGGTTTTCCTCTTGCACTCTGGCCGCATTTGGCCGAGAATGGAACGCATGAAGAGGTTATATGCAATTCTCGCTGCCGGTCTGTTGATGGCCGCGATGGTGAACCATTCCCAAGCCGAACCGACGAAAACTACCTTCACCGGTGAAGTCGTCGACTCGCAATCGGGTACACTTATCCCGGCGCGAGTTTACGTTCGGGCCGCCGATGGCGGCTGGCAGTTCGTCCGCTCGGCATCGGACGCGGGCTCAGCCGTCGAGTATCGCAAAGACCATTTGCCCGGCAGCGTCGAGATGCACACCACGATCTCCGCCGATCCGTTCGTAGCCGACTTGTCGCCGGGAAAGTACACGATCCGTATCGAACGGGGTAAGGAATACGTGCCGGTGGAAGAGTCGGTCACGATCGGCAAGGAGCCGGTGCGAGTCAAGTTCCGCTTGCAGCGTTGGATCGATATGGCTGGGGCCGGTTGGTACTCGGGCGACACGCACGTGCATCGATCGGTCGAGGAACTGCCCAATGTGATGCGGGCCGAGGACCTCAACGTGGCCTTGCCGCTTTCCTATTGGGTGACGACCGCCTACACGCCGCCCGGCTCGGGTGATCGCAGCACGGGCCAGGACGTGAACCCTGAGCCGATCTACGTCGACCCGACCCATGTGATCTACCCGGTCAACACGGAGTACGAAATCTTTACGGTCGACGGCAAGCAACACACGCTGGGGGCCGTGTTCGCGCTGGGACATAAGAAGCCGTTTGAAGTGGGCGCGCCGCCCGTCCGAAATATCGCCGAGCAGGCACATCAGCAAGGCGCCTTGCTCGATCTGGACAAACACTCCTGGCCTTGGTCGCTGATGCTGGTGCCCGTGATGCGGGTCGATCTGTTCGAGTTGGCCAACAACCATATATGGCGCGCGCCGTTCTTCTTCCGCGAGTGGACCACCGACGCGGCCCCGTCGTACATGAATCTCGATATGGACGCCAACGGATTCACCGAACGGGGATGGATCGATTTCGGGTTCCAGAGCTATTACACGCTGTTGAACTGCGGGTTCCGATTACGCCCCACTGCGGGCACGGCGTCGGGTGTGCATCCCGTGCCGCTGGGATTCGGCCGCGTCTACGTTCATCTACCCGACGGGTTCAGCTACGAAAAGTGGATGCGAGGGCTCGATGCCGGTCGGAGTTTCGTCACCACCGGGCCCATGCTGATGGTCGAAGTCGACGGCCGCCCGCCGGGAACAACCATCCACACAGACTCGGACGTCGCTTCGTGCAAGATCCAGGGCAAGGCGATCAGTGCCCGGCCGCTGCGTTCGATCGAGGTCGTTGTCAACGGTCGGGTGGTCAAGCAAATCGAACCGACCAATCGCAAGAGAGCCCCGACCGGCTTCGAGAACCGGCTGGCCACGGAGATCGACCTCGCCGGCTCGTCATGGGTCGCGGTCCGCCTGTTCGAGGATCATCCCGACGATCGTGTACGGTTCGCCCACAGCAGTCCCGTCCACATCGACATCCCCGGCAAGCCGCTACGGCCTCGCCGCCAGGAGGTCGACTACCTGATCGGCCGAATGGAAGAGGAGCTTGATCGCAACCGCGACGTACTCCGTGACGAAGAGCTACAAGAATACCGCGACGCCCTGGCCATTTTCAAAAACCTCGCCAAAACGGCCCGCTGAGTGAGTCAGCCGGGTGCCATGCCCACGCTTGCGTGGGCATGAGAGATCGGGACTGCTTGACCTGAGGCTCCACACGCCGCAGGTTTTTTCAGCCGTTTCGGCCGCGGGGAACATGACGTGAATTGACGACACACACGGCATGCCCACGACAAGCGTGGGCATGGCACCCTGCTATTTGCGTGGCCACCATGCCGCGCATTGGACCACGATGAGAACAAACCAAAGGGGCGCTACCAGGATGTGCCGCCATCCGGAAACGGAGAACGCCAAGCCGACGAGTGCTACCGCTGTAATGATAGTTGTCGTTATACGGAACTCGATCGGGATTATTAGAGGACGAGGGTCAGATCGCGCCTTGGCAAAACTAGGTAACGCCAGCACCAAGAAAACAGTCCAAATGCCAGCCAGGAGTATGATTTCTCGGCGTGTTCGCCGACCACCGGTAGCGGGCTTAACGCCGTCCTGGGAAGCGGGAGACTGACGCGGATGGTCTGGCATTTCGATCTCTCGTAAGCCGGGTGGGCCCCATATTCACTCGTTTACATTCTTGACGGCTGGAACCTGAAGGCCGAAATAGTCTGTCGGCGATTTCCGAGATCCCTGACATCGCACGTACATGTGGAGAGCAAGCCCCGTTGGCGTCGCGATTGCATCTTTGGAAACGGCGAACATTGAGAAACCACCTTCAATCAATCCAAGCTCACGCAGATGGTCAAGTTCACGATCAAGGCGGTGGATGTCCGATTCTCCGGTGATCTCGATAAGAGTTTCGAGTGGCAATGTCAATTTGTCGCCGTGAATCAGCGAGTTGTCCGAAACCACTTTGCTTGCGTTTTCGCAGACATGTTTGAGCACGCGAACCTGAAGTTTTGTCAAATCTGAAAGCAGAGCAACGAAAATCAGATTGCTGTCATCGTCACCTTCCTCAGTGCATGACGAGGAAAGGAGCCCTCCCCAAAGATCTTGGACAACGGAATCGTCGTTCCATGAACCTTCTTCAAGGATATTGGAAACAAGCCTCGGATGTGCGTGGACATCGTCTCCTGCTCCTTCCTGGTCCAGCTTCTCCTGCGCTCGCTTCGTGATTGCGGCAATGTTTGAAGCGCGCCATGCGCGGACCCGATCTCGCAGAAGGAGCCCGAATTCTTCAGCCGCAGGAAGGCAGATACGGCTAAGAAACGCGGCAGCACCATCAACGGTCGCAGTTGTTACCTTGTTGATAGATTCAGCGACCGGTTTGATGCCAAGGACATCAAGGCTCTTTGACTCGTCATTCATGACTGTTGCTTCTGCATACCAACAATGTAATCCCTTGGCGCGCGGGGACGGGAGCGCGGCCGGACAGGCTGATAGTTTACCACGTCCAAGCAAGCGTTGTCCAGCACCTGTGGTTTATTGGATCTACCCATCAGCCGGTCTATTCGTGCTTCGTCCGCAGGGTAACGCGAAACATCCACCCCCTAAAGGGGGCGTGGCGGTGCTGGAGAATCGCGCGGTACGGGTCTTCCGCTGTGTAACCCGGCGTAAACGCCGGGCCGAATACCGCCTACGGCGGGAAGGAGCCTGAAGACCCCTCGTGTCGTCGGCTAGGTTCCTTGGGAAAAGCACTGCTTCTGCGAAGCAGTGGCACACTCCTACAACGTGACACACTCGCACAATAACCTGCTACCAGATCTCCATGGTTGCCTCGAACAGGGCCGTTAGCTCCTCGGCTCCGACGGGGCGCGGGGAGAGCTTGGTTACGCGGTGCTGGGGTAGCGTGCCTTCGACCAGGGCCGGGATGTCGTCGCGCGTGAAGCCGATGGCGCTTAGCCCGTTGGGGATGTTCAGCCGCTGCATGAACCCCACCACCGCGTCGGCCAAGAGGTCGCCCGCGTCGGCGGTTTTGGCGTTGGTCACGTCGACTCCCAGCAGTTCGGCCGCCTTGAGGTGTCGCTCGGGACAGGCCGGCCCGGTAAAACGGAACACGGCCGGGGCGCCCAGGATCACCGCCATCCCGTGCGGTATCAACGGCCAATCGCTCGTATAACCTTCCGGGCAATAGTCGCGCACCATGCCCGAGATCGGATAAGACATCCCGTGCGGCAAGTGGACTCCCGCGTTGCCGAACCCCATGCCGGCATAGGAGGCGGCCAAGATCATCTGCGCACGGGCCTCCTCATCATCGGGATCTTCCACGGCGCGAGGCAAGTACTTGGCCGCCATCCGCACCGATTCGGTCGACCAGACGTCGCTGATCGGATTGGAACCCTGATAGGCGGGCCGTACCAAGGGTCGCTCGGGTCGCGGGCGCTCGGTGAAGGGCAAGGCCGTGTACGACTCCAGTGCATGGGAAAACACGTCCAAGCCGGTCGCCGCGGCCGCCATGGCCGGCAAAGTCCGCGTGTTCTCCGGATCGACCAGACCCAAGGTCGGTTTCAGTCGCCGATGTGCGATCCCCGTCTTGGCGTGCATCTCCTCCAGATCGAAAATGATCACACCCGTCGTCTCGCTGCCCGTGCCGGCCGTGGTCGGAATGCCGATCAACGGTTTCAGCGGGCCGGGCACCGGCGCGCCCTGGCCGATGGGTGGATTGACGTAATGCAGAAACTCGGCGGGGTAGGTGCTGTAGAGATTGGCCGCCTTGGCCGTATCGATGACCGAGCCGCCGCCGACTCCCACAAAGGCGTCGAACGGTTCCGATTGAGCGAACTCGACGGCCTCTTGCAGCGAGCGGTCGGTCGGTTCGACGCGCACCCGGTCGAACAGCGAGTACTCGACCTTCTCCGCCTCGAGCGCTTCCAACACGGTCGCCACGGGCGGGAGTTTCGCCAGATGCGAATCGGTAACGACCATCACCCGTTTGGCCCCCAGATCCGCCAAATCCATCCCCACTTCCCGCGTCACACCGGCGCCAAACCGGATATTGGACGTAGCCATCTCGAAAGCGAATTCGCGTTCCACGTTAGAGCTCCTCTGTTACAAGCCATCGACCGTTCATTGCGACCCCGATTCTAGCCCCACTGCGTCCCGACCGTCAAGGAGTCGCGAGAATTGCCGAATCTCCAGAACCCACCGCAATCCCCTAACGAGAGCGGTGTTTTCGGGCCAATTCCCAAGAATGTCGGGTTTCCTTGGAGGGGGGATTGCTTGCAATCGCCGCAGCCGCTGCTAGACTCAATCTTGTGCCGTTCGAATTGGTCCCCCGGCACGGACCGTTCCTTTTTGGGTGTACGTGATTAAACAAGGAGTCGACATCATGAGTCGTTATTTCAGCGTCGTGCTGGTGCTGGCTGTGCTGGCTACGCGAGCCGAGGCAGCCGGGCCGCTTTCAGATTTCCGCGTCTCGGGAAGCCCAACGGCCCTGGTCTTACCCGACGAGGTCTCGACGCCCGATGGCATGACCGTCGGAGAGTGCGGGACGATCTATTTGAACCTGCTCAATCTCCAGGTGCCGGCCGTGGCGGCCGTTTGGACGATCGACGCCGACGATAAGCTCGCGAAGCTTATCGACCTGCCCAAGCACCCGGAGACGGGCGACGTTTTGCCGTTGGGCATCGCCCAGGGTAGCGACGGGCATCTCTACGTGGCCGACAACCAGAGCTTCGCCGGCCACGCCGAGCACAAGTCCCGGCTGTTGCGCATCGAGATGAAGGACAGCAAGGCCGTCAGCGTGGCGACCGTGGCCACCGGCTTCATCGCAGCCAACGCGGTCGAGGCCTTCGAAGACCGCATCTACGTGACCGAGACGAGCCTGATCAACGAGTCGACGCCGCACGTGTCGGGGATCTACAAGTTCGAACTTACCGAGCTCGATCCTGCCAACCCGGTGAAGCTCGAGCCTGACGGCGCAGACCGGCGTCTTGTGGCCCGATTGACCACGACGGCGGCCGACTGGCGCAAAGACGTGGGAGCCAACGGGCTGGCCATCTCGCCGGGCGGGCGTCTTTTCGTCTGCAATTTCGGTGAGGCTTCCGTCCTGACCGCGCTGTTGAAGGAAGACGGCAACCTAGCCAAACCGCTCACGGAGCTGGCCAAGGCGGACGGTATGGAAAGCGCCGACGGCATGAAGTACGTGGCCGAGTGGGACAAGCTCGTCGTGGCCGATTTCTTCGGAAACGCCGTCCATCTGGTCGGCGCCAAGTCCGGCAAGGTCAAGACCCTGGCCCGAAACGCCAACAGCACCGGCGCCGGCGGCAAGCTCGACAAGCCGTCGGAGCCCTGTGTGCGGGGAGCGACCATTTACGTCTCGAACATCGATCTGCCCTACGACGGCAATGAGGTCGACAAGCCGGATACGATCACGCTTATTCCAGTGGAAACGGCCGACCAATGACGGGCAAAGAGCGAATGCTTCGGGCGCTTCGGCGCGAGGCGCCGGACGGCGTGCCGATCTTCGAGTGGTTCATCGACGCGGCCGTGGGTCAGGCCCTGGTCGGCAGCGACGACCCGGTCGAGATGGTGGATCGTTTCGAGCTGGACGCGATCAATCTGCGTCCCGACTACGGCAAGGAGTTCCTCGACGAGAAGACGTTCGTTGATGAATGGGGTATCAAACGGCAGCTCACCGGCGACTGCCTGCCGGCGCTGTTGGCCAGTCCCATCGACGACGTAACGCGTCAGGGCGACTATCGGTTCCCCGACCCGACCGCGCCACATCGTTTTGCGACTCTCCAAAGAGCACTCGATCGCTTCGGCGACCGGAAGGCCCTGGTGCTGAACCTCCGCGACGGCTTCTCCGACATGCGCGACCTGCTGGGGTATGAAGAGACCCTGACTTCGTTGCTCCTGGAACCGGAATCGTTCGGCCAGCTTTTGGATCGCGCCGTCGACTACAATCTGGCCGTCGCCGCCGTGGCCAAGCAGCGCTACGGTGTGAACATCGTGGCCACCACCGACGACGTGGCCAATGCCGACGGGTTGCTGATGCGTCCGAGCACCTACATGGAGGTCGTCGCCCCCAAGTTCCGCAAGGCCATCCAGAGTTACAAGGAACTCGGCTATCTGTGCATCAAACACTGCGACGGCAACATCGACGCCGTCGTCGATTTCTGGATCGAGTGCGGCATCGACTGCCTCGACCCGGTCGATCCCGGGGCCGGATACACGATGGGTGATTTCAAAGCCAAGTACGGCAACAAGGTCTGCCTGAAAGGCAACATCGATTGCGCCGGCGCACTCTGCGACGGCACGGCCGAAGAGGTCGAAGAGGAGGTGCGGCAGTGCATCCTCGCCGGCGCAGAAGGCGGCGGATTGATCCTCTCCTCCAGCAATACTATCCATCGCGGAGTCAAGCCCGAGAACTTCACCGCCATGCTCGCCGCTGCCCGAAAATACGGCAAATACCCCAACCTCGGCTAAGTGTCGGCGGTGTGACTCGGGGGAAAACGCTACTCCTTGCCGATGCAATACAAGTGCTTCTCTGCCCGCAGGTAGATGTGTCCCTGGCTGATGGCCGGCGAGGCGTAGCAGTCTTCGCCCAAGGAGTTCTCGGCGACGACGTCGAACTCGGGACCGGGCCGAACGATCGTGGTCACGCCGCGGTCGGACAGGAAATGGACCAACCCGTCGGCCTCGACCAGCGAACTGCTGTAGTGCGGCCCGATCCGTTCCATCCAGTGGCGCTGGCCCGTGTCGGCCTCGAAGCAACTAGCGATTCCCGTGTCGGCAACGACCAGGAAGTACTTGCCGTCGCCGGCCACGATCGGCGAGGGCACGTAGGAGCAGCCCTTGGTCGTGTGCCAGACGACGTGTGTATCGGTCACGTTTCCATGCCCGTCGGGTCGAATGCCCATGATGTGGAACTCGGGAAACCCGGCCGTCATGAACAGCAGCTTGCCGTTGTAGACCAACGACGCCACGTACTGCTCGGTAGGTCCGTCGATGATCCAGTGTCGCGAGCCGTCGTTCGGGTCGTAGCTTGCCACACACTTGGTACCCGAGAGGATCATCTGGGTTCGCCCGTCGATCTCACGAATGATCGGTGCGCAGTAGCTTCGCGTGTTGTTCACGCGTGCCCGCTTCCAGACCGTCTTGCCCGTGTCGCGATCAAGTGCCACGATATATCCGTCGCCGTCGTGATCGCCGTTGACGATCACCAGTTCCTTGAACAACACAACCGAGCTGCAGTATCCGTGCCTGCTATAGAACTCGCCGGGCCGGACTTCCCACTTGCGGTTTCCGTCATAATCATAGGCGGCCACGACCATTTCGGCGCCGTCAAGAAACGTGACGTAGACCTGCCGGCCGTCGGTGGCCGGTGTGCTCGACGCAAAACTGTTCAGCGGGTGTTTCCCTTCCAGCGGCGAGTTCAGCACGACCTGTTGCCAGAGCGTTTTGCCCGTTCGCCGATCCAGACAGATCAGCAACCGCTCTTCCTGCTCGTCCAGGCAAGTGACCACGAAGAGGCGATCGCCCGAGACGATCGGCGACGCGTGTCCCTTGCCCGGTAGCTCGACCTTCCAGGCGATGTTCCGGTTCTCCGGCCCGTTCCATTGGATCGGAACGTTCTTCTCCAAGCTGGAACCGTCATATCGCGGCCCCCGCCAGCACGGCCAGTCCTCGGCGGCGGCGGATACCGCGACAAACAGAAGCACACAAACGGCTCGTGGAAAGGCAGAACGGTCGAACATGCGGCACCTCATCGTCATCTATGCGGGCAAATCATCATAATAGTTGACACTCCGCCCCCCCGTGAGTCAAGTGGACGGAGCCAATGTTTTGTGGCATAATGGTCGGTGACGAGAGCATATCGTGTTTAGCCACCGCGGCCACGCGGTGCTTGCCGGTTAACACCGCGTGGCCGCGGTGGCTAAACGAAAAACTCCCCACATCACACGACCCCTGCTCGAAAAGGAACCACGCTATGAAACGAATCCATCACCCGGCCGTGTTCCGTTGCCTGGTTGCGGGGCTTGCGTTGATCGTGCCTGCCGCGGCAGCCCAGACCAGATCGGCACGGCCTTCGGCAAGGCGATCCTCGAGCTGTGTGAACGGAAGGAATAGCTCAAGGGGAAGCGTGGGCAAGCTGAAACAGATTACATGAAGGGACAGCGATGCGACTGACCGCAACGATTCACCTCTGCTGCCTGATTGTTGCAGCTTTCATGGCGACCGACGTACTTGCCGGGCCGGGTGAGTACCGAGTCGGTGTGGCCAAGATCGACATCACGCCCGACTATCCCGTGCGGCTGTCCGGCTTCGGCGGGCGTCGGGCGGAATCCGAGGGTGTTAGCCAGCGGATCTTTGCCAAGGCCCTGGCCATCGAGACCGATGAGGGCCCACCGGTCGTGCTGATCACGGTTGACAACGTTGGTGTTTCGGAAGAGTTGACTACTGAAGTCGCGAAGCACTTGAAGGAGAAGGCCGGCATTGAGCGCAGCCGTATGGCGATCGCGGCTTCCCACACGCATAGCGCCCCGATGCTCAGCGGAATGCTGCCGACGTTGTTCGGCGTGCCGATTCCTCCGGAGCACCAACAGCACATCGACCGCTACACGCGCGAGCTGACCGAGAAGCTCGAGGAGGTGGCCCTCGCGGCGCTGAACGATCGGCAGCCGGCCCGATTGTCCTGGGCGGTCGGGACGGTCCGTTTCGCCATCAACCGCCGCACGGTCGGCGGGCCGGTCGATCACGATCTACCCATGCTGGCGGTCAAGGACCTGCAAGGCAAGCTGCGGGCCGTTTGGGTCAATTATGCGTGCCATTGCGTGACGCTTTCGGCCAACCGGATCAGCGGCGATTGGGCCGGCTATGCCCAAGAGGCCATCGAAGCCCGGCATCCCGATGCGATTGCCCTGGTGGCGATCGGTTGCGGGGCCGATGCCAATCCGAATTCCGGCGTGACCGGCGAGCGGAACGAGATCGCCGCCACTCAGGGTCGTGAGATCGCCCAAGAAGTCGACCGTCTGCTCGGCCTACCCCTAACACGGCTTGGCGGTAAGATCGAGGCCAAGCTCGATCGGCTCGAACTGCCGCTGGCCGAGTTGCCTAGCCGGGAGCAGTTCGACGAGTTAGCCAAGCGAGCGGACGCCGTCGGATACCATGCCCGCGTGCAATTGGGCAAACTCGATCGTGGCGAGGAGCTCCGCACGGCCGTGCCTTACTCGATCCAAACTTGGCTCTTCGGCGATGATCTGGCCGTGCTGTTCATGCCCGGCGAGGTTGTGGTCGACTATGCCTTGCGGCTGAAACGGGAGTTCGACTTCCGACGCCTGTGGATCAACGCCTTTTCCAACGACTCGCCCTGCTACATTCCTTCCGAGCGGATTCTCCGGGAAGGCGGCTACGAGGGCCGTGACGCGATGATCTACTACGATCAGCCCGCGCATTTCCGACCCGGCCTGGAAAAGATGATCATCGACACGGTCCACCGCCAGATCCCCGAGCCGTTCAAGTCGGCGTACGACGGCTCGCGGATCCAAGGGGCCGGGCCGCTTTCTCCGCATCAGTCGCTGGCCACGATCACCACGCACGACGATCTGGTCGTCGAACTGGTCGCCGCCGAGCCTTTGGTGGTCGACCCGGTGGCCATCGATTTCGGACCCGACGGGCGATTGTGGGTGGCCGAGATGTACGATTATCCCCAGGGCGCCGACGGCAATTTCCAACCCGGCGGACGCATCAAGGTGCTCGAAGACACCGACGCCGACGGCCGTTACGATCGCGGCGCCGTCTTCCTCGATGGCATCCCGTTTCCCACGGGCGTGACCGTGTGGCGCCAAGGCGTGCTGGTCTGTGCGGCTCCCGATATTCTGTATGCCGAAGACACCGACGGTGACGGCCGAGCCGATCTAGTACGCAAACTCTTCTCGGGTTTCGGAACCGAGAATTATCAAGCCCGGGTCAACAGCCTGACTTACGGTCTAGACAACTGGATCTACGGCTCCTGCGGTTTGTATGGCGGAGAGATTACCAGTGCCGCAGGCGACCACGTGGCATTGGGCAACCGCGACTTCCGCATCAAGCCGGATACCGGGGTCATGGAACCGGCCACCGGCACCACGCAACAAGGCCGGGTGCGCGACGATTGGGGCAACTGGTTCGGCTGCGACAACGGCTCGTTGATCCATCACTACCCGGTCGTCGACCATTACGTCCGCCGCAACCCTCACATCGCCCCGCCTAGTCCGCGGGTGGGCGTGGCCGACTATCCCAACTCGAACCGGCTCTATCCCCTCTGCGCCGATCCGCAGCGTTTCGCCCTCTCGGGCCCGATCGACACGGTCACTTCGGCCTGTGGCATCGGCATCTACCGCGACAATCTATTGGGCCCGGCCTACTCGGGCAACAGTTTCACTTGTGAATCGGTCTACCTGGCCGTGCATCGCCTGACACTCTCGCCGCGCGGCACCACGTTCTCGGCACGCCGGCCTGCGGAAGAAGTCGACAAAGAATTCCTCAGTTCGACCGACAAGTGGTTTCGCCCGGTCCAGGCCCGCACGGGTCCGGACGGGGCCCTGTGGCTGGTCGATATGTATCGCTATGTGATTGAGCACCCGATCTGGATCCCGCCGGAGGACCTTGCCAAGGTCGACGTCCGGGCAGGCCACACCATGGGCCGACTCTACCGCATCTATCGGAAAGACAAACGGCCGCGACCCCTCCTGCGGCTCGACCGGCTCGACACGCCGGGTCTGGTTGCTGCCCTGGAGACACCCAACGGACCGCAACGCGATCTGGCCCAACAGATGCTGATTCACCGCGGTGATCGCCAAGCCGTGCCGTTGCTTGAGAAAATGGTTCGGCAGAGCGAACTGCCCATGGCCCGCTTGCACGCTTTATGCACGCTCGACGGGCTCGATGCACTCAGTGCAGATATCGTCGCCAGGGCCCTGGCCGATACGCATCCCGGCGTACGACGTCACGCCGTTCGGCTCTCGGAGAGCCTCTTGCCCAACTCACCCGAGTTGGGCCGAGCGCTGTTGGCGTTGATTGACGACGGGGATCCGCAGGTGCAATTGCAGTTGGCCTACAGTCTAGGCCAATGGAACGACCGATCGGCCGGTCGCGCACTGGCCACCTTGGCAATCAAGCATCAAGACGACCCTTATTTGCTGGCCGCGGTGCTCAGTTCCGTCAACCAGAGCAATATCGGTACCGTTCTGACCGACGTGCTGGCAGGCCGCCAAGGTGCCGACACTTCGCATCGGGCGACCGAGCGACTGTTGGGGTTGGCCGCCGCCTTGGCCCAGCGTGACGTGTTGTCCGACGTGCTTACGGCAATCACCCCCGACGATCAAGGCCAGTTCGCCTCGTGGCAAATGGCCTCCTTGGCCGAGGTCCTCGACGGGCTGGACCGCCGTGCCCGACCGCTTGCCGAGTTGCTCTCCGACGAAGCGCTTCAGCACACCGCCCGGATGATCGCCCAGGCTCGTCTTGCAGCGGCAGATGAAGAAGTACCCGAAGCGAAAAGGCTTACCGCCTTGCGAATCCTGGGGCGTCACCTCGACAACCGAGCGGACGATATTCTCACGCTGGGCCAACTGTTGGTGCCGCAAAACTCGACTACGTTACAAGCCGCCGCCGTGGCTGCGTTAGGGCGGATCGATCACCCCGATGTCCCCGAGAGGCTGCTGGACGGCTGGAACTCGCACAGTCCGGCGTTGCAGTCGCAGATCCTCGACGTGTTGATCAGCCGCGACGGCTGGCTCCGAGAGTTGCTCGGGCGCATGGAAGACGGCGATGTGCTCTCATCGCACATCGACGCCACTCGCCGGCAGCGGTTGCTCGATCATCGCGACGAGCAGATCCGCACCTTGGCCGAAAAGCTGTTGGCCGGGGCGACCAACCCGGATCGCAAGAAAGTGCTCGAAGAATACAACAGCGTGCTGAGCATGGCCGGTGACGCAGCCCGGGGAAAGGTCGCCTTTGCGAAGCATTGTTCGATCTGCCATCTTCAAGACGGCGAAGGATACGAAGTCGGGCCCGACCTGGGTACGGCGACCGATACGTCACCCCAAGGAATGCTCTTGAACACTCTGGATCCGAATCAGGCCGTGCTGAGCAAGTACATCGAGTACACGGCCAGCACCGACGCCGGGCGTATCTTCACCGGCATCTTGGCCGAAGAGACGGCCACCAGCATTACGCTTAAGGGCCAGGAAGACAAGAAACACGTCATCCTACGCAGCGAACTGGATGAGCTCTACAGTGCCGGAAAATCGATCATGCCCGAGGGGCTCGAAAAGGATATCTCGAAACAGGACATGGCCGATCTGCTGGCCTACCTCGGCCAGCTTGGCCCGCCGCCGAAGCAGATGCCCGGCAACAGCCCCGAGCTGGTCAAGCCCAACGGCGACGGCGTCTTGGCACTGTTGGCCTCCAACTGCGAGGTTTACGGCGACAGCATCGTGTTCGAGCCACAGCTTGGCGACATCGGCATGTGGCACGGCGCGGAAGACCATGTCGTATGGGCGATAGAGATCCAACAGCAGGGCCGCTATGAGGTGCACCTGGACTTTGCCTGCGCCGACTATTCGGCGGGCAATGCTTTCGTGCTGGAAGGGATCGATCCACCGATCCGCGGCATCGTTCCCGGCACGGGCGCATGGTCCAACTATCACCGGAAGGTGATCGGCACGGCCACGCTTCCCGCCGGTCGCCAGCGACTTACTTTCCACCCCGACGGCCCACTGACTCGACCCGCCCTGCTCGACCTGAAAGCCGTCACACTGATCCCGCTCGATTAGGCCGGCTTGCCCGTTGAGGCGTGGCGATGTTTGAAACAGTTAACCAATGAGTAAGATGAGAGGAAGTTTTCGATGGATACACTGATCGGCGTAGGTCTGGTTGGAATTGGCGCTGTCTGCGGGGGGCTGTTTGCCTTGCCCAGTAAGTTTGCCGGAGACGATACGCCCTGGGAAAAGCTGTGGGGGTTCTTCTTTCTGTTCGTCGCATTTACCATTCCGCCGCTGGGCCTCTTGCTGGTGGATGGCGCCTGGCAAACCTGGTGCGCAGCCGGCATGGTCATTCTCTACCCACTCATCTTCGGCGCCCTGTGGGGATCGGGGTCGGCCGCTGCCGCCATGGCATACAACTTGATTGGCATCTCCCTGGGTTTTGCGATCATCCCCGGCATCCAGGTAGTATTGGGGCCGCTGGTTCCCATGTTTGTCCAGCATCCGGAAACAATCCCCACCGCAGAAGGCATGACCGTCATTGCCGGCATTGTGATCAGCCTGCTGGGCGTGGCTGTCTGCGGTCGTGCGGGAATGCTTCGCAGCCAAGGCACCGGGGATGAGACGGAAGCATCCCGTGATCGCAAGGTGATGACCAAAGGGTTGCTGATCGCCTTCTTCGCCGGCGTGCTCTGTTCCTGTCTGAACTACGCCTTTAGCTTTGGCGACTCCATTCTGGCGGCTTCTGTGGAAGATCACGGAAACTCGGCCGCCGCCGCAACCATCGTGGTCTGGGTTCCGGCCCTGTTTGGCGGCGGGCTGGCCGCTTGTGCCTACTGCATCCACTTGCTGACCAAGAACAAGACCTGGTCCTCGCTGAAAAGCCCCAACACGGGTAAAGTGATGCTGCTCGCCCTGGCCATGGCGTTGCTTCATGACGGATGCCTCTTTTTCTACGGGCTGGGTACACAGTATCTGGGCGATCTGGGGACCTCGCTGGGCTTTGCCATGTTGTTTTGCGGCATGACGCTTGTCGGTAATATCGCCGGCTTTGCCACCGGCGAATGGAAAGGGGCCAATGCGCGGAGTCGCTTGTTTATCAAACTCGGCATGGCCGGGCTCGTGTTGGGTATCTGCACACTGGCGTTTGCAAACACTCTGTGAAAGGCGATATCAAGCGTGAGAAGTAAGAAACCACAGTGCCTTGTGACCTGCGAAGTGCTCTGGGACTGTTTTCCCGACCGCGAGCTGCTGGGCGGCGCTACCCTGAATGTCGCTTACCACATTGAGCAACTCAACACGCAAGGCGTTTTGCTATCGAGTGTCGGCAAGGACCGGCTCGGCGATCGGGCGCTGAAGCAGATTCGCGAGCAATGGGGTTGTGATACCCGCTTTATCCGCACACTAAACGACGTGCCCACCGGGACCGTGAAGGTAACGCTGGACGGGCACGGCGATGCCACGTATGAAGTCGGTACTCCGGCGGCCTGGGATTACATCGAGATTCCCACAGAAGCGGCAGCCATGGAGCCGGAAGCTTTTGTCTATGCCTCCGTTGCCCTGCGCAGCGATTACAACAAGCGGTCGTTTTCCGAGTTCCTTGATTCCTACCAAGGCCTGAGCTGTTTCGACGCCAACCTCCGCCCGCCGCACAACAGCGTGAACATGGTGCTCGAATACGCGGCCCGCGCCGATTTCCTGAAGATGAACGAAGAAGAACTCGCCGCCCTGGCCAAGGCAGCGGACTGCCAGGGCAGTGACCTCGAGTCGACCATGACCCGTCTCGCCGATAAGCTTGGCGTAGAAACACTCTGCGTAACCCATGCCGCGGAGCCGGCCGCTATGCTGTACCAGGGCGCGATCTGCTACGGCGACACCTTCAAGGTTGACGTTGAGGATACCGTAGGGGCCGGGGACGCGTTCCTCGCCTCTATGATCGACTCGTTGCTTCAGCCGGATTTCGATCCATCCGCGGCACTTACCCGCGCAACGGCCCTGGGCTCCTGGGTAGCCTCGAAACCCGGCGCACAACCCGAATACGACGACTCGATACCCACGGAAGCGGGAGTCGTTCCGTCAAGAGACATAACAGGTAGCACCGATGATTCTCCGGAGTAGTCCTTGCCACTGGAAGAGACTTATTCGGAGAATCGTCGGTGTTGCGAAGCAACCAGAGGATTGTTGCAACCGCCTGACTCGGGAACCTTGTGCCCGGGGTGAAGCCAGAGTATTCTGATGTCGTCGCGTTGCTGGCGCAACACCGACGATTTTGCAAGACCGCTAAGCAAGATGACAAAGCCTTCTCCGCAAAATCATCGGTGCTACCCGCTTGACAGACCGTGAGGTTTTTCCTGCCCGGAAGATTTGAACCATGCGTCGGATCACAATAGCCTATGCGGCCGTTTCGATGTGGGTCTTCGGTTGGCTGACCGGCACCTTTGGGTTCTTGCACGCACTCCTGGCTGCGGCCATTTTTACTTCGCCCGTTTTCTTTTCCTGGCGAATGATAACGAGCAATCGGCCTGTCAAACGCCGTGAGTATGGTTACCTGACGGTGGTAACCATGCTGGCTTTGAGTTGTACGACATTTCTTGTTGTAGGATGGTACGCCACGGGCATGGACAGACTAGCAATGTTTGGGCGCGAATACCGTGCGTTCCAGCGACGTGTTTCCACAATGCCTGAATACAAGAACGTCGAGGTGTCGCACACGCTCCGCAAAGGTGGTCGTGTTTGCCTACATGGATCTGTCGTTGCAAAGACGTCCCATGACCGATTGATCCAGATGATTGATCGGATGATTCGAAATGATGAATGCGGCTACTACGACGGTGTAGACTATCCTGGAAAGGACCCTGCCGAATAACGGGCCGAAAGAGTAGAAATGGCCCCTTTTTCGGTCACCAAGTACGGCGAAATCGCCTGTGCAAGCATTTTTTCTCCAAATCCCACAGAAACTTCGCTTACCATTTTCTTGGAATTTCCTGCAGGGGGGTGGCGTGCCAAATCGCTTGACAAGGGCGATCCGACTGTTCAAACTTAAAGTCCTGGGTTTTGGGAAATCTAACCAACAAAATGAGGGACTAGCGTTATGCAAGAACGAAACGTGACTAGACGCGATTTTGTCAAGAGCGGGTTGGTAGCGGGAGCCGTATTGGGAGTTCCCTTGATCGTTCCGGGCACGGTTTTCGGAAATGCGGCGCCGAGCAACCGCATCAATGTGGGCCAGATCGGCTGCGGTGGCATTTCCGGGTACCATTGGAGTCACCTGTCGGGAATGCAGGACGTGCAGGTCGTGGCCGTCAGCGACGCCTATAAGAGCCGTCGCGACGCATCGGCCGCCCGGGCGAACGCGCATTACGGCGGGGACAATATCGCAACGGCGTATGCCGATTTTCGTGAGATTCTGGCTAACAAGGATGTGGATGCCGTCATCATCGGTGCCCACGACAACTGGCACACGCCGATGTCCATCGCAGCCGCCAAGGCCGGCAAGGATGTCTACTGCCAGAAACCGCTGGCACTGGACCTCAGCCTGACCAAGATTCTGCGGAAGGTAGTCAACGACAATAAACGGGTATTTCAGTTTGGAACACAGTATCGCTCCATGGCGAATTACCGGCAAATGGTCGAGCTGGTACGCAACGGATATATCGGCGACCTGAAACAGATCGATGTCTGGTCTCGGAACGTGCAATTCAATGCAGGAAGTTATAATGTCAAGCCTTATGGATCGACCGTCGAAGTTCCGGTTCCTGACGATCTCGACTTCGACGCCTGGCAGGGACCTTCGCCCATGGTTCCCTATACGGCGGACCGAGCCACATGTTGGGGCGGATACCATTGCCCCGAAACGTCGCTGGGTTTTCTCGCCGGCTGCGGTATTCACCCACTCGGGATAGCACAATGGGGTAATAACTCTGATGACACCAGCCCGGTGCGCTACGAGGGAACCGGCAGTGTGCCGACGGAAGGAATCTTCCGGACGTTGGAGCGTTGGGATGTCATGTGCGAATATGACACGGGCGTAAAACTCCGCCTGATGGACCACCAGACTGCCAAGGGGGTTGTTTCGAAATACTACCCGCAATATCAGGACGGTGACGGCGTGGTCTTCCATGGCACGAAAGGCTGGATGGGCGACGTCAGCTTTGGCTCGATGCACTCAAGCAATCAGGAACTCTGGAAGGTCAAGCTTGGGGCCGACGAAGAACAACTCCCGGTTTCTCCGGAACATAACCGAAACTTCATCGATTGTGTGAAGTCACGGGAAGAGACCATCTGTCCGGTGGAAATGGCCATTCGTTGCGATACGATCTGCCACATGGTCAATGTCACCGCGCAGACCGGCCGGGTGATCACTTGGGATCCCGCGAAAGAGGAGATCGTCGGCGACGCCGAAGCATCGAAGATGCTAACGCTGCCCTACCGCGAGCAGTGGAAGGTTTGGTAGGTTCGTTCAATCTCCCCTCTCCCTTTGGGAGAGGGGACCAATTTGCAAGAGTCCAATCACTTACTATAAGGAGGATACATCCTATGAAATCGAGTAAAGATCGTAACATGTCGCGTCGGGAGTTTGTCCGTAGTACGACCGCCGCCGTGGCGGCCGCCTCGGCCTGTCGCTTTTCGGAAGCATTTGCCCAAGACAAGGCCGAAGATGCCTGGAAGATGAAACTGGCAACTTCGTCCGTGATGTTCGGCAAACTGCCGTTCGAGCAGGTCTGCGAAACTTCCGCGAGGCTCGGGCTTCAGGGACTCGACATCTGGGCGCCTTTCGCCGGCCAGTGTTCGCACCTGGAGGAGATCAAGACAGGCATCGGCGGCAAGGGCCTTCGCGAACTGATGACGCGGCACAAACTGGAAGTGGCCGCGTTCACCCTCTACACCAACAACCTTTCGCAGTACTGGGAACTGATTCGCGACTACGGCGGCGGGATCGTGGTCCGCAGCGCGGGAGCAGGACCTTTGACCGACCCGAAAGAGCTCACGCCGAGAATGCGCAAGTTCTTCGAGAGCCTGAAACCCGACGTCGAATGGGCGGACAAATGCAACGCACGGCTGGCCATTGAAAACCATGGCGGTGACCTGCTGAACACGCCCGATTCGTTCAAGGCCTTTGTCGAGCTCAACCCGAACCCGAAGCGCATCGGCATTGCCTTTGCACCGTATCATCTCCAGGCATACGAAATGCCCATGGAGGAGATTATCAAGATCGCCGGCCCCCAGTGTCTTTTCTTCTATGCCTGGCAACACGGGCATGGCACGGCCCAGATGCCGGGCGTTGGTCCCATGGATTTCACCCCATGGATGCGAGCGCTGGCCGAGGCGAACTATTCGCACTACAGTTCCATCTTCATGCACGGCCACCCGACCGCAGACATCATGGAACCGGCCGTCGCCAAGTCGCGGGAGTATCTAGTAGACTGCCGCAAGAAGATCTAGGTCGAAACAAAGGGGACATTCTACTTTATCGAAAAAGCAGAATGTCCCCTTTTTTAGCTCTGGAAAAGATCGAAGATCAAATAACTGGGAACCCGTAACTGAAAACCTGATGACACGGGAGTTTGTATCATGTCTGATTATCGGAAGCGAGTAAATCGGCGGACGTTGATTCGGGCCGCTGGCGTGATGGCGGTGTGCACGATGGTCGCTCTGCACGGCTACGCCGTGTTTGCTCAGGAAGAGATGTCGGAGCCGGGTTTTGTGTCGCTGCTGGACGGCAAATCGCTACGAGGATGGCGGCCCACGATGCGGCCCGCGACCGACGCTCAAAAGCAAGCCCTGAAGAAGATCTTTCGCGTCGAAGACGGCGCTATCGTCGTTGATACGCTGAGCGTGCCCCCGGCAAATCGGATGGGTGGATATCTGGCGACGGACGCGAAATACGGTGATTTCGTCTTGCGTCTGAGCATGCAGATCGAACGTAAATGGGACGGCGAGGGTAACAGCGGCATCGAGGTGCGCAGCGGGTTGCAGTTCGACGTGCATCCGCCCGAGCCTTCGATGATGGGTTGGATTTGGGATCACGGCCCGAATGCCGCATACGGCTGGCTCAGTCCGATCAAGGCGACCATGCAAGACAGTTTTGCGGCGGGCGGCGCATGGAAATACGGCAAGACAGAGACGGCGCCAAAGGGATTCAAGTTCTACTATGCTGATGAAAACCCGGGGTGGAACGACGTCGAGATTACCTGCCGTGGATTGCACTTCACGTTTGTGCTGAATGGGATCGTCATGTCGGATTTCGACGGCGCCGGCTACCTGGACGTTGAAGCACGGAAGGACTATCACACCACGGCGCCCATCATGTTCCAGGCACATGGCAAAGATGGCGTCACGATTCGATACAAGGATATTCGCATCAAAGAAACGAGGTGAATGGTGTATCACAAAACGATGTGCTGGCTGGTTGTCGGTATCTGGGCGGTTTCGTCGATGGCCGTGGCGGAGGAGTCTTGCTGCACTGAGGTGCCATGGGGTACGGTGAACGTGGCCGTGCTTGACGGGCAATTGGTTACCACGGGCGCCGATCCGCAGCACCCGTCGGCATTTGCCCTGGATAAGGTGCTCGGCGACGAGGTGACTGAAGCCGTGCTCTACGCGGCCGTCCAACTGAGGACGCCCGCGCCGACGTATGCGACCAGAAACGCCCGGGTGATGCTTCAGGTCGGCAGCAGCGGCGCCGTCGAGGTGAAAGTCCGCAGCGACGTGCTGCTCTCGCGTGACGAGTCGCAACCTTACGAACCGGTCCAGCTTCAGGCCGAGGTCGATCTCTCGGGCACGACGCCGATCCAGATCAAAACGACGCGGCCCGAGCAAGGGCCCTGGTTGGTGCGCGTGCGGGTCAAGCGGCTGGAGGAAGATGGCGAGAAGCTCCATTGCCTGTGCCGGGCCAATGTTCGCAATCATGGGCAACATGATCTAAGCCAGGAAGAAGAACTCAAGGTCGATGCCCTTTTCTCCGGTATAAAGAGTGTTTCGCTGTTCGACGGCAAGACCTTGACGGGTTGGAACTGTTCGGTCCCGAAGTTCAGGGTCGAACAGCTCGCGATTGTCACCTCGGGCCAAACCAACGAGGCGGCCTGCTACTACCTCCTAACCGACAAGGAATATGGAGATTTCGAGCTTTTGCTGAAAGTGAAAATGCAAGGCGGCAACTCGGGCATCTATATTCGATCGCATCGCGAGCCGGGCAGTGTCGATGCTCATGGCTACCAGTTGGACGTAGGCGGCGGCGTGTGGGGAATGCTCTATGACGAGCGCGGAACGCGGATCATCGGCATGGCACAACGCGCCATGCCGCCCGGCTTCAGCCCGGAGGAATGGGTCGACTGCCGCATTCGTTGCGTGGGGCCGCGCATCCAGTATTGGCTCGACGGGCATAAAACGATCGACTATCTCGAAGAGGATACCCAGATTCCCCGAAAAGGAAGCATCGGACTGCAGTTCCACAGTTGGTCCGCCCATCCGTTCGAAGTACAATTCAAGAATATTCGGATCACGGAACTGAAGTAGCGGTGATGATTGCCGCCAAAGAGGAAAACACGATGACAATACAGAACCGCAAGGTTTCACGCCGTGCCTTCATTCAAGGTGCGGGACTTTCCGTTGCCGCGCCTTGTGTGATCACGTCGACGGCCCTGGGTGCGGAGGGAACGCCGCCGGCCAGTGAGCGCGTGACCGTCGGAAAGATCGGCTGCGGCGGTCGGGGTGGCGGCATCGGCGGTGTCGGCGGTCAGGTGGTGGCCGCTTGTGATCCCTGGAAGGACCGACGCGACGCCTGGGCCGCACGTGCGAAGTGCAAGGCCTATGTCGATTTCCGTGACGTGCTCGCCCGCGACGACATCGATGCGGTCTGCATTGCCACGCCGGACCACTGGCACGTCCCCATCGCCGTTGCGGCCGCCAAGGCCGGCAAGGATATGTACTGCGAGAAGCCCTTGGGCCTAACGGTTCACGAAGATCAAGTCTGCCGCGATGTGATTCGTCGTTACGGGCGCATCTTCCAGTACGGCACGCAACAGCGTTCCAGCGCCCATTGCCGCCTCGGTTGCGAGTTGGTTCGCAGCGGCTACATCGGTGAGATTAAGGAGATCCAGGTGCTCGTTCCCGAGGGTTACGAAGGCGGATCTGTCGCCCCGGCGCCGGTGCCGGACACACTGGATTACGAACGGTGGCTGGGCCCCGCGCCCTGGCGGCCGTACTGCAATCAGACCCACTATGGCGACGGCAAAGGCTGGGCTTTTACTTACGACTACTGCCTCGGCTACATCGCCGGCTGTGGTGCGCATCCGTTGGATATTCTCCAATGGGGATACGACTCGCATCTAGCCGGGCTTTGGGAAGTCGAAGGCGCCGGATGGATCCCGCCCGAAGGTCGAACCGATACGGTCATGCAATACAACGTCGACTTCCGCTTCGCCAACGGCGTGAAATTGAACGTCAAGGCAGGCGAGGCCGCCTGGGCCGGGAACAATTGCACCACGTTCATCGGGACCGAAGGCTCGATCAGCATCGCGCGTGAATTTATCAAGGCCGATCCGGCCTCGCTGCTTCAGATCAAGCTCAAAGACAACGACGTGCATTTACCCCAAAGCCACAACCACGGCATCAACTTCGCCGAGTCGGTCAAGAGCCGCCGCGACCCGGTCAGCAACATCGAAGACGCCGTACGCAGTAACTTCATCAGCACCATCGCGGAGATCGCCATCCGCTCGGCAAGAAAGATCGTCTGGGACCCCGCCAAGGAACAGATCATCGGCGACGAACAGGCATCACGCCGACTCAGCCGGCCATACCGCGAACCGTGGCGGCTCTGTTGAGCGTTGCTTTGTGGTGGACATGGGGTGGAAAAACGGACAGATCACCATACGAAACCCGGTAAGCACTATGACCTGGAGGTGAATTGAATGACGCGGAACACGCTCATACCGACCCTGGCAACGATCATCGCACTAATCACTTGCCAGGCACACGCCGCCGCCGAAGAGACCGACCGTAGCCGGCCCAACGTCGTTCTGATTATGACGGATGACCAGGGCTACGGCGATCTGTCGTGCCACGGCAACCCGTGGCTCAAGACACCCAATCTGGACAGGCTTGCATCACAGAGCATTTGTCTGGACGACTACCACGTGTCGCCTTACTGCATCCCGACGCGTGCCGCGCTGATGACCGGGAGATACGCCGACCGGACCGGTGTTCATAACGTGCTCGCCCCTCACTGGTTCGCCCGCACCAACGAAGTGATGCTCAGCAGAATGTTCCACCGCGCCGGTTACGCGACCGGTATGTTCGGCAAATGGCACCTGGGCGATAATTATCCCTACGGGCCGGAGCACCGGGGGTTCGGCGAAGTCTTGCACCACTACGGCGGTGCGGTGGGAACTCTTAATGACTATTGGAACAATTCATACGTCGATGATACTTACTACGGCAACGGCGATAAACCTACCAAGGTGAATGGCTACTGCACCGACGTGTTCTTCTCCGCGGCCACGCGTTTCATCGACAACGCCGCCGAGCAGGACAAGCCGTTCTTTCTCTATCTGACTACCAATGCGCCGCATGGCCCGTATATCTGCGATCCCGCTTATTCGAAGCCTTACGCCGAAGGCAAAACGCGAGACGTTGCGAATTTCTATGGAATGATTGCGAACATCGACGAGAATGTGGGCAAACTTCGCGAGTTCCTCAAGGAAAAGGGACTCGACAGAAATACGATCTTTATTTTCACCACGGATAACGGCACCGCGGCGGGGCACACGATATTCAACGCGGGCATGAGAGGCAACAAGTTTAGTCCGTACGACGGCGGCCATCGCGTTCCCTTCTTCCTGCACTGGCCCGACGGCGGACTTGCCGGGCAGCGGCGGATTCAGACCTTGACGGCCCACATCGACATCGCGCCCACGCTGCTTGATCTGTGCGGCATTGCACGGCCGGACGGCGTGAAGTTCGACGGCGTGTCCATACGTCCTCTGCTGGAAAAGGGAGATCACAAGGAGTGGCCCGATCGGATCATCATGACCGATACCCAGTACAACGGGCCGCCGAGAAAGTGGGTCCAAACGGCCGTACTAACCGAACAATGGCGCCTTGTCGGTGGCAAGGAGCTTTACCATATCGACGCCGATCCCGGCCAGAAAACGAACGTCTACGCCGAGCACCCGGAGGTCGTTCAGCGGTTGAGTTCGTTCTATGACGCCTTGTGGGAAGAGATGGAACCCACCTTCAAGGATGTCGCCGAGATTCCGCTGGGCCACCCACAGGCCAACCATGTGGCGCTGAATTATCACGATTGCATCGGCAGGCACTTCGGATGGTTTCAAAATGCCATCCGCGATATCAAGAGAAGGATTGACCCTGCGGGAAAGAAACGCGCTGCGGTGTTTTGGGCCGTCAATGTCGTCACCGACGGCGAGTACACGATTGAACTGCGCCGCTGGCCCAGGGAACTGGGCGCCGCGATCCATGCCGACATTCCCGCAGGCGCCGAAGTGTATGGCCGTCCTGCTTACCGCACGATACCCGGAATGGGATTTCCCGCGGTAGAGGCCAGCCTCTCCATAGGCGGTCGAAGTTTCACAGAACCGGTGGATGATCAGGCCCAGGGCATAACCTTCCGAGTGAAATTGTCGAAAGGTTCCCATCGTCTGTCGGCCAGATTCATCGACGCAGAGCGAAGATCGCTCGATGCGTTTTATGCTTACGTGACGAAGTCAGAGTGAATCCCTAGCCAACATCGCCATCCGTAGCGGAAGAAAGATCGTCTGGGACCCCGCCAAGGAACAAATCCTGGGCGACGAACAGGCGTCACGCCAACTCAGCCGCCCATACCGCGAACCATGGCGTCTCGGTTGAGCGTGGCTTTGAGTCTTGTAGGGTGGGTCGAGGAACGAAGACCCACGCGTTAACAAACTTGCCATCGGATAGTCTCTATTCGTCTTTTTCGGCGCGATGCTTGTAGAATCGTCGCTGGAAGTAGACGACGAACGTCGCGTAGGCAACACCGCCGCCGATGACGGCCCCAAGTTCGCCGGCCGTCTTGGATAAAGAGAAGAAGACCGACACAATCACCATCAGCCCCAGCAGCGAGGCAATGCTGAACTGCAATCGGCGTTTCCGCCCGCCGCCGTCCGCCCGCCTCGATTCCTGGAAGGCAAGATATCCGGCAAAGAGATGAATCAAGGCAAACGCAGCCAGGAGCATCGAGATGGGAACCTGGGCGGTGGACGGGCTCCATTGCAGAAAATAGATGATCAGGAAGCAAAACACGGCCATGGTCGGTGCCGCCAGTCCTAAGTGCAGCCCGGCCGGTCGATTTCTCCTGAACGAGATCGCCGCAATCAGCAGGCCGGCCACACTAACCGGGCCCCCTGAAAGCACGATCGACTCGATGTCTGCGATCGCAACCAAAGCTGCCGCCAAAGCCCCAAGGGCCTGGATCGCGATCAGCCAAGAGACAATTCTCGCGAATACAATCCGCCCTATCCCGCCCCATGCCATCTCGATTCTCTCGTAGCTGGATTCGCAAACGGATAGCGATTTCACCGCCTTTGTTTCACGACGAGCGTCCATCGGCCCCGAAATCACGATAGGGTCGTCCGGCCCTATACGTGGCAAGTCGTTCCTGAGCCGTCGCTTGCTCGACGGGCGGCGCCAGGTCCAGTACGTTTTGCGCGTGCTCGACCGCACGGTCGAACTGCCCAAGTTCGGCATAGGCCGCGGCCAGACTCCTTTCCCATCCGAACGATGCCGCGTCGCTGCGTTGTTCGGATGCTTGGGCCGCCTCGAGCGCTCGCTGACCGTCCCGAAAGGAATCGTCGGGACACGTCGCCAGTATCCAAGCCTGTGCGCCCAGGGCGTCTGCACACTGTGGATCCTCGGCAAGGCAGGCTTCGACTGCTGCGACGGCCTCGCCGTACCGGCCCAACTTGAACAAGGCAAAACTCTCCCCCACGGGCAGCACGTGTCCTGTCACACCGAGTCGGCGGGCCTCGTGGAAATCGCGAAGTGCTTGATCGAAGCTTCGGGCCGTCAGATGCACAAGCCCGCGGAAACAATAGGCCGTCGCGCCGTGCTCGTCGATTTGGATTGCCTGCGTGTTATCCTTCAAGGCGTCCTCGAACCTCCCGAGTGCAAGGTAAGCCAAGCCGCGAATCAGCAGCATATCGACATTGCCGGGCTGAAGGCAGATTGCAATGGTGGCGTCGTCAACGCTTTGCTGAAGATTGCCTCGCCGTTGTTCGATCACGGCCCGACCCGCCCACGCAGCCACATGATGCGCGTCGAGTTGTGTGGCCTTGGTGAAATCAGAAAGGGCTGCGGGAAGATCGCCTGCCGCTTGATGTGCGCACGCACGCCGGTAGTAGCGATCAGGGTCTTCCGGGTCGGCTTCGACAACCCGACTGAGAATCTCCACCGCCCGTCGGTAGTTGCCGGTCTGCAATGCAAGCTCGACCACGCCGTCGTGCCGGAGACTCCAATCACTAAACAGCACTAACAAGACGACCATCGACAAGATCGCCCCCTTGGCGACGAGGGGAGTCGGAAGCACATCGAGTCCCAGCAGCACGGCGCACAGCGTCATCGCCACGAGCATTCGCCCCAACGAGAATTGCAAGTCGCGCGGGCGCAGCTTGTCGCGTGTGGATCGACGTGTCTTCATGGCGTATTATCCTACCATAGATGGGGATCATCTTCCACTGACTGACAGAACTTACTGGGCTTACTGGCCGAGATTTCCAGGCGATTTCGCAAGAAACTGGTCATCGTCCAGCGGGGAGCAACGCGTCCTTCAGCGGCTGGACCCACTGGCCTCGCTTTGCGTCGTAGGCGCCAAAGCCCGAGCAAAACTCCCAATAGGCAAAGCCGATCTTGCGTTTTAGCGCTTCGTCGGCCACGAAGCGGGTCCACCGGGCACGCGACTCCAGGTCGGCCTTGCTATAGGCGCCGAACTCACCCATGAAGATAGGCCGGCGATGCTTCACGGCCCAGGCGATTGCCGTGTCTAATTGCTCCGTCACTGCCTGCTGCTCCGCGTTGGTACCTGCCCATTTCGTACCCAGCCACGCTTGCGATTGACCGCCCACCCAACTGGCGCCTTGGTGCGTAAACTGAAACGGTTCGTAATAGTGGAAGGTAACGACCAGGTTGCGATCGTTCTCGGGCAGCTTCAGATTGGCCAGCTCGCCGATGCTGTTGTAGCCGACCGGGCCAACCACGATTTTCCGCGTCGTGTTCGTGCGACGGACGACGGCAATCGCGTCGACCAACAGCCGATTCCATTTCTCCGCGGTCAGCTTGCCGTGCGGTTCGTTGAGCAGCTCGAACGACAAGCCCGCCGGATAGTCCGCATAATGCGGTGCAATCTGTGCCCAGAGTGCCAGAAAACGCTCGCGATGATCGTCCGGTTGCTCGTCGAGCTCGCGGTAATGGTGGACGTTGACGACCGCAAGAAGTTGCCGCTTCAGCGCCTGGCGAATCACCCAGTCCACACGAGCGAAGAACTTCGGATCGATCTGGTAGGGCGACGCCAACTCGGCATGGGCCGACCAGCGAACGGGAATCCGCACCGAATCGAACCCGGCCGCCTTGATTCGGTCGAAGTATTGCTCTTGCAGCACAACGCCCCATGCGCCTTCCTTGGGCGCCTCCAACGCGTTACCCAAATTCACACCGCGGCCAAAAACGGGTTGAAGCTGTTGGAAAAACGGATCGGTGGTCTCCTCCGCTGCCCGGGATTCCAAACAGAAGACCGCCACGACTAAGGGCACAACGGCGCAGACTACGGTTCGCCTCAGCCGGGCCCATAAACCCAATCTGGTCCATAGACAGAGCCCGATCGAACGGATAGATTCTCGTTTCCAGTTCATGCTTGCTCCTTGGAGGTTTCGTCAGGGCGAGCCCTGACCTACTTGCGATACTGAGCCGACTCTACCACAAATGGCGGTCGTTTTCCACCAACTGGCCGAGATAATTGGCCGATTGTATCTGACCGTGCGGGGTGGTATCATAAGCAGCGTGAGGTTAACTCCAAAACGAAGGGAAGACCATGACAAAGACAACAACATCGGCTCTTACGCGGCGACGGTTCCTCAAGACCACGGCTGGGGCAAGTGCCGTGGCCATGGCGCCGCTGGTCATCCCCGGTAGTGCGCTGGGTCGCGGCGGCATCGTCGCTCCCAGCGAACGGATTATCCTGGGCGGGATCGGCGTCGGGCGCCGTGGCCGAGATGTCCTCAGTACCATGTTGCCGCTGCCCGACGTGCGATTTGCGGCAATCGCCGACGTTCGGGCCGACCGGCGAATGGGCGTCAAGGCGATGGCCGACCGGCAGAACGGCGATGACAAGTGCGACACGTATCGCGACTTCCGCGAGTTGCTCGATCGCGACGACGTCGACGCCGTTCTGATCACCACCAGCGACCGCTGGCACGCGCACGCCGCGATGCTGGCGGCCGAGGCCGGCAAGGACGTGTACGTCGAAAAACCGTGTGCCATGACGTTCGAGTTGTCCCAGCGCTTGGCCGATACGTTCGGGCGCACGGGTCGCGTGTTCCAGGCCGGAACGCAACGACGCAGCATCTCGAATTTCATCCATGCGATCGAGTTGGCCAAGTCCGGGAAGCTTGGCAACTTGCAGACAGTTCATGCGTCTATCAACGCACTGACC
>SDBV01002180.1_pt1 | contig 29316 bp, 24 predicted proteins | sample 2277081 | NCBI WGS metagenome assembly SDBV01 (sample SAMN10402039, study PRJNA504765) | marine sediment metagenome | isolation source: marine sediment core GS10_PC15, 223 cmbsf | place: Arctic Ocean: Southern Knipovich Ridge | collected 2010
CCTAGGCAATATCAAATTGCCTCTCAGGCCCCTGCGTTTAGATCAGGAGCAACAGCTTCCATACCTTGGAAACCGTGACATTGGAGCTACCAGAGTAGAACCGCCCACATTCTCGCCAAATCCATAGACTTGTCAACCCCTATTTTGCATATTACTCAATTTTTTTTGGCGCACAGTTAGAATAATCTCACTTGTGGCAAAGATCACCGTATTTCCCTCCCAATAGCCCCTCCTGTTACATTCACAGCACACTATGTACAATCCCCAATTTGTCTACACCAATCATAAAACGCCCTTGACATCCTCTCTCCCCCACCATAAATTGCTGCAGACGAGTGTTTTTAGCATTATCTTAGATGACGTTTTTGTTATTATTCGCTATGAAAAAACCCATTATCTATATTGCATCTCCTTATACCAACGGTGATACAGCTATCAATGTCCGGTTCCAATGCCGGATTTTCGATCAACTGCTGACAGACGGGCATGTATGGCCCGTTGCCCCACTTTGGACCCACTTCCAGCATACACTTTTCCCCAAGCCTTATAAAGACTGGCTCGAATACGACAAGGCGCTTCTGCACCTTTATGATGGTTGTTTACGACTGAACGCTGACGAGCCAGTACTTGATTACATAGAAAAAGAATCGTCTGGTGCTGATCATGAAGTAGAAGTCTTTCGAATGATGGGCAAGCCAGTATTTTATAGTATCGAGACCCTCTATGAATGGGTCGACTCGCTATCCTAACTTTCGGGGCAAAGTCAATGTCCAATCAAGATCAATCCGGCACACAACTTCATATAACATTCGTAGAAATGCTGTTCGCTTTAGCTATTGGTCAGATAGCAATAGGATTTAGCAAACTCATTGATTACCAATCCATGTCAACTGAAACTTTCTGTGCTCTCATTCCAGCCTATTCACACCTTTTTCTTTCCGCCATCGTTATCTCGACAAGTTGGGTTGGGTGGCGTACGTCGAAGGTCAGCGGAACTCGAATTCAACATGTATTTACCTTGGATTACTTTGAACTCTTAATAGATGTCTCATTAGTTGTTATGTACTTCGTTCTTGCGCGTGCGGTTGAGATCCCTGCGTTGCAGACTGATAGTCTCGTCCCAGATGCTTCATTTGAAGCAATGACTCTGGCCATCATAATCTCAACTTACGCAATTTGGGATATCGTATCTTGTCGAACAAATCCCACAAAGTTTACAAAACGACTGTGGGCGTCGATTGTGTGCACAACAATCTCATGGGTCCTTGTCATTTTTGATATTTCCAGAAGCGGAACAGTATTGGCAGTCCTGTTAGGCGATTTCTCTCTAATAGCTCTGATTCTCACTTTTCGTGCCATGAAGCTGCATGACTTTAGGGAGCATAATGCAAGAAGTTGGCTTCTTGTATTGTTTCTTCTTTTGTTAGTCCTCATATTTTTCATTGCCTCGATTACGTTGTAGCAGGAATTTACCAATCTCATCGACCGGACGGTATAATTAAAAAACCTATGAAGACCGGATGCCTAGAGGCGCCTCGCCCGGGTCAAACCTGCCACCAATGCCGACTTCTGGCACACCAAACGCACCGCCACCCGCCTCCAAAGCTTCCTAACCCATAATTAGCCATTACTCATTCGTCATTAGTCAATTAGATCCCCCGCAACCCCAACAAACCCAAAAAAACAACCCCATTTTCCACAATCTCCCCACAAATCGAAAATCGTCAATAGAAAATCGTCAATCCAAACCCCCCCCCCAAATTCTGGCTTCTGAATTCTGGATTCTGAATTCTGCCCACCAAAACCAAGCTTGGCAAGGCGACAAAGTCGCCGGGTCGAAACAGTCCGGGCCCGAAGAAGCTCGCTTCGAAAGGGCACAGCCGGTTTCGGCCCACAGGGAGTTGCAAAGCAACTCCCGCCAAGCGTCCTCCACCGCCCAAAATCCTGACCATCCTGTAAATCCTGTCAAAAAAAACTTCGTGTGCCTTTTGTGCCTTTTCGCGGCTAAAATCAGTGAAAATCCGTGTTAATCTGTGGTTAATTTCATTTAATATTTGACATCTACCAAACTTTGTGGTATAATGCTCCATCAGATAGAACGCACGCCAAAGGCGTGCATCCAGTAGTTAACCCCCATCTTTTAGTGGGGGATTGCACCAAAAACAGGGGGGAGTTACAAACCGTGCCAAAAAAAAATAAATCAAATGCACGCCGAAGGTGTGCCTCAATATCACTTAGCCTCCTGCACACGCAGGGGGTTCAAACCCTCACGAACCAAAAAATGCAAAACGAACCCAATTGCCACCCCCGCGTGGCATCCCGAGCGACGGGCTGCGGAGCAAAGCGCAGCGGCCCAAAGCCGAGGGACCTGTCAAAACACCATCGCCGAAGTCGATTCCAATCAAACAAACCCTGTTCGCTGCCATTTTCACGAAACGAACCCAATTTACACCCCTCGTGCCCCATTTCCACGAACCGAACTCAATCTCGTCCCGCTCGTCACTCCATTTCAGCAAAACGAACCCAATTCCAGCACACCAAGTGTCCAACCACCCCCAAAAAATGCGAAACGAACCCTAAAGATAACGCAGGCCGCAGGCCTGCCACCGCTATATTTAACCCCGGTCTTTCAGCCGGGGATGCCCCACAACCCAATTATGCAAAACGAACCCAATTTACACCCCACCCCCACTGCCCACGCCCCAAAAATGCAAAACGAACCCAATTCGCGTATACCAGGTGTCCAACCACCCCCAAAAAATGCGAAACGAACCCAATTTGCCCACACGACCACCCTGCACCCCACCAAAAATACAAAACGAACCCAATCCCAGCCCGACCAACAGCCAATCGCCAACAGCCAAAAGCTGTTTTTACGAAACGAACCCAATTACCACCCCGCGCCGCCTTTCCCATCTTCTCCTCTCTACTCTCGCCTTTCTCCTCTCTCGCGGGCAACAGCCCCGCGCCCCATAAACCCTTGCGACATAAGCACTTAGGGCTATTCAGCCATAAGTCCTTGCCGGATAAGCACTTAGGGAAATCCGCGTCAGCCGACGACGGAGGAGTTTACCTGCGACATCGCATGCAATCACCAGCGAGCATGGCGCGAAACCGGGCGACTTGTTCTGTTTGCCTGCGGGCGTTGCGAATAGCGGATTCCCAGCAGGTTTTCCCTGAGAGCCGTGATGGCCTGTGCGGCGGCAAGGACGAAATCGTTAGTGTCGTCAATCGGGCGACTGCTCGTCTGGCTTGCGACCACCGAACCGACTATAACCGCCGTTTCAGTGTCCAAGACCCGCACTCGCAGCTTCTTGACGCCCGTGCCCCCGACATCGCCCTCGATTGTGTAGTCGCACAGGATAGCCCCCTGCACCCCGTACATCTGCTGCAGTTTTGCCCGCGTTGTGTCGTTGAGCCTGCCGCGAAGAAAATCCTGCTCTTCGGTCACGCCGGAAATCCGAATCCGCTGCCGCTCCACAAAAGCTATATCTCTGTCGGGAAAAGCGTCAATGAACTCCGCCATGAACACCTGCTCTTTTTCCCCGTCCAGCCCGAATACGGCGTACCGTTCAAGTCGACCTAATTCCGGCTCCGTGAACAGGGCGTAAGTCATCCCCCCAGTCGAACCGCAGCCGCACAACCCCAGGATCGAAACAATCGCCGCCATCGAAACACATGTTATCTTGACCAGCCTCAACATCTTCAAGCCCTCAATCAGTAATCCATATTCGACACCGCCACAACTCCTCCCCTCTATATCGGAACACCCATGCAGAATTCTTGAGGACGATTCGAACAGAAGCCCCCGACCCGGCAAACGGCGTATTATCGGCCCCTGCGGCGCCAACCGCCGGCAGGCCCTGCCCAAACATACCTGATTGACGTAATTGCAGAAACCGGTATGATGAGAACGTACAAATCGCATCGGCCCCAGCCGTACTATAATCAGGGCCGGATTGGCCGCTATGGTTCCGAGACAGTGATCCGGATCCTTTGCCAAGAGGTCGGATGAACAGGCGATAGCTTTGGGTAGTTGTATTTGAGAGATATATAATTGTTTATCGATGAAGCTAAAATCTGGGCCAAGGCGGGCGACGGCGGCCACGGCTGTGTGAGCTTTCGTCGCGAGAGATACATCGCCAAAGGCGGCCCCGACGGCGGCAAAGGCGGCAAAGGCGGCAGTGTGTACTTTGAGGCGTGCGACCATGTCGATACGCTGCTGGATTTCGCCGGCAAGCATCACTGGCGGGCGACCAACGGCAACGGCGGCGAGGGCAGCAACAAGTCCGGCGCCGACGGCGAGGATCTGATCATAGGCGTACCGCCCGGCACCCTGATATACGATTTCGATCTGGATGTGCTGCTAAAGGACCTCAGCACCCCCGGCATGAAGGTCTGCATCTGTCACGGAGGCAGAGGGGGCAAGGGAAACAAGGCATTTGCGACGAGCACCAGACAAACCCCCAGATTTGCCCAGGACGGCAAGCCCGGACAGGAACGCAATCTCCGCATGGAACTCAAACTCATCGCCGACGTCGGCCTCGTAGGAATGCCCAACGCCGGAAAAAGCACACTCATATCAAGATGCTCCGCCGCAAGGCCAAAAATAGCCGATTACCCGTTCACCACCCTCGAACCCGTCCTCGGCATCGTCGAACTCAGCAACTATCGCCGATTCGTCATGGCCGACATCCCCGGCCTGATCGAAGGGGCGCACCAGGGCGCCGGATTAGGCCACGAATTCCTCCGGCACATCGAGAGGACGCGGATAATCGTCCATATATTGGACATCTCACCCACCGACGGCTCAGACCCGGTCGAAAACTACGCCAAAATCCGCGGTGAACTGGATTGTCACAGCCATGTGCTCACCGCCAAGCCGGAACTTGTCGTATTAAATAAAGTCGATCTCGACCCCGACGGCAAAATCGCAGGCGTTATCGCCGAACGGCTAAAAAAGCAGTACTCGCTGCCGTTTTCGTCGATGACAATATCCGCGGTCAGCGGAGCCGGAATTACAGAGCTGAAAGAGGTCTTGTGGAAAATGGTTAAGGGCAAAGCTCGATGAATATCATTGCAATAGACATAGGCAACACGACGATCACCGTAGGACTGTTTGTCAACGACCGGGAAAAGTTTATCGAGTCGCTCCCGGGCGATGCTGAAGATATCCAGCCCAAACTCACCCGGCTGCTCACAGAGGCCTGGGAGCAGATACCTTTTGCCGAAAGCGCAAAGGTCGAGAAAAGAGACGGAGTCATTGTCGTCAGCAGCGTCAAGCCGGACTGGACGCAAATGACCGCCGACATCTGCGGCAGCCAACTGAACGAAAGTATCAAAATCGTCGGCAAAGATATCCCTCTGCCCATCGAAACCGCAGTGGATGATTCGATGGACGTGGGCACCGACAGGCTTGTCGCGGCGGCGGCGGCTTTTGCCGTTGTCGAAGGTGCAGTCGTCGTCGCAGATTTCGGAACGGCCCTTACGATAGATCTTGTCGACGAAAACGGCGTCTTCATGGGCGGAGTCATCTATCCGGGCTTTGACCTGACCGCACGCGCACTGCACGAAGGCACGGCAAAACTCCCCAAAGTCAAGGTCAAAAAGCCTAAAGGCCCATACGGAGCCAACACACGGGAGGCGATTAATTGCGGCTTGTATTACGGCGTCATCGGTCTGCTGGAAATGGTTACCCGAAGATACGCCGAGGAACTCGGCAAATGGCCTCAAACCATACTCACCGGCGGGGCGGCAAGGGTCATCAAGGACGATTGTGAATTCGTAGACAGTTGCGTGTCAAACCTGGCGGTCAGAGGGGTCGTAATCGCTTACAAGAAGTACATCGAAGACCAGGCGTATATGACCGAATTGGGCGAGCGAAACGGAAAAGACAAAAAATGAACGCCCGCGCCTGCCTGACAACCGCCAAAGGGACCGCCGCCATTGCCTCAATCCTCATCGAAGGCCCCGACGCGCCCGCCATACTCGCAAACATCTTCAAATCCAACACCGCCAAAAAGCCCGACTTTGAGCCCGGCGATGTATGCGTCGGCGACATCACCGACAACAATCAGATCGTCGACCACGTCGTCGTTGCCTGCAATGCCCCCGACAGCTTTGATATCTCTTGTCACGGCAACCCCCTCATCGTCCAAGCAATCATGAGACTCCTCGCCACTGGAGGGGCGCAACTTGCCACGGCCGAAGAAATCGTCACCGAAAAGTTTACCGCCGAATCAAAAAACGCCATCGCCGCCGAATCAAAGCTCCAACAGTTAAAGGCCGCCACCGTAGAGGGCGTAAGAATCATAGCACACCAGGCCCACGCAGGCCTCGCCCAAACCGCCCGCAACTGGCTGTCGGATTTCGATTCATTGAACCTGGAGCAAATTGCCGGCGAATGCAAAGAAATACTCGCCCGCAGCCAAACTGCAAAGCTCATCATCACCGGCTGCAAAGCGATAATCACCGGCCCGCCCAACAGCGGAAAGAGCACGCTCTTGAATTGCCTGGCAGGCAGACAAAAGGCGATCGTTACCGACATAGCAGGCACCACACGCGACTGGGTCTCGGCCACATGCCAAATGCGCCCGTTGCTCGTCGAATTCATTGACACCGCAGGCCTGGACGTTACCCTCACCCCAAAGAACAGCATCGACTACCAGGCCCAAAAAAAAACATCCGAACTGCTAAGCAACTGCGACCTGATCCTCTTTGTCATCGACGCAACCAAACCGGGACCGATTCAGCCGATCCAAACAGACAAGCCGGTAATCACCGTCCTAAACAAATCCGACCTCCCCACCGCAATCAGCGATAAGAATACGACCTTCGATACCGCTAACACGGTGCGAATCAGCGCAAAAACAGGCGACGGCATTGAGGATCTGGCGGATAATATTCAAGCAGTTCTGGATGTATCCGGGTTTAATCCATCCGTCCCGACGTGTTTTACCGACAGGCAACGGCGATTAGTTGCCCAAATTGCCCAAGCTAAGAGCCTGTCAGACGCCAAATCGCTGATAGCAGAGTTGTTAATCGGCCCCATATCTGTGGCTTGAAAAAAAATATAGTTTTTGCTTGACTTTGGCTTAGCTTATGCCGTAAACTTAGCATAGTAGCTAAATTTAGCTTTGCAAGTTAAGGAGTCTAATTTTGAGTTCACAAGTTTTTTTTAATCCCTACAGACCGGGTGCAGGCCACATGCCGCCATACCTTGCGGGACGAGCCAAAGAAAAAACTGAATTCCAGAAGCTCCTCGAGCAAAGCGTAATTCTTGAGAACTTTGTACTTACCGGCTTGCGTGGTGTCGGGAAAACCGTGCTTCTCGACACGCTAAAGCCTGCGGCCCTGGAGGCTGGCTGGCTTTGGGCCGGCACCGATATGTCCGAATCGGCAAGCATAAATGAGGAAGCCACCGCGGTCAGACTGATTACCGACCTGTCAGTTGTGACATCCACCATCGAATTCCGCAAAGAAAACAGGCCTCCCTTTGGATTCACGCAAAGCGATGATAGCGTAAGTGAGACTTTGAATTATCAAACCCTGATCGCCATATTCAAGACTGCGCCGGGATTGCTTGCTGACAAGCTCAAGGCGGTGCTTGAATTTGTCTGGATGTGCATGAAAGACAAAGGTACCAAGGGGGTCATTTTCGCTTACGATGAAGCCCAAACCATGTCGGACCATGCACAAAAAAACGAGTATCCATTGTCACTGTTACTGGACGTCTTTCAGTCCGTTCAGAAAAAGTCGATCCCGTTTATGCTTGTGCTGACAGGGCTACCGACGCTTTTTCCAAAACTCGTTGAAGCCAGGACCTTTGCCGAGCGCATGTTCAGAGTTGTGTTCCTTGACAGTCTCGATGAACAGGAAAGCAGAGATGCGATTGTAAAGCCGCTTCAGGATGAGCGATGTCGCGTGAAAATATCTGAAAGCGCAATCGACTTGATCATCAAGGTCTCAGGCGGTTATCCTTATTTCATTCAGTTCGTATGCAAAGAGTTTTACGATATCATCGCCCAAGGCATGTCCAAAAGTAATAACTATGTTCCCGTGGAGGAGATCACCCGAAAGCTCGATAACGATTTCTTTGCAGGCAGATGGGCCAGGGCAACAGACAGGCAGCGGCAACTCATGTACGCTATAGCAAGCCTGACTAATTGTGACCGAGAATTCACGGTTCAGGAAATTGTGGAAGCTTCCAAGAGTCTGGACAAACCTTTCAGTTCCAGTCATGTCAATCAGATGCTTTCGACATTGATCAATACGGGTCTGATCTACAAGAACCGACACGGCAAGTACTCTTTCGCGGTTCCCCTTCTGGGCCAGTACATACGCAGACAGCAACCTTCAATAGATCAACAAGGACATCTTTTCGATTAAACATGGCCAAGCAACCTGAAAAAGTGACTCCGGCGATGAAGCAGTTTCATCATTTCAAGCAAAAGCATCCCGATGCGATACTGTTCTTTCGCATGGGCGACTTTTACGAAACCTTTTACGAAGATGCAAAGACTTGCTCGCGTGTCCTGGGCCTGACGCTTACCAGCCGAAGCAAAGGCGAAAATCCGATCCCATTGGCGGGTCTGCCCTATCATGCCGTTGACGGTTACTTGAAAAAGATGCTGCAGGCCGGTTACAAAGTCGCCGTCTGCGAGCAGGTCGAGGACCCCAAAAAGGCCACCGGCGTCGTCAAGCGCGACGTCGTGCGAATCGTAACCCCGGGCACACTCACCGACGACATGCTGCTGGATTCGCGCCAGGATAACTTCCTCTGCGCCGTCGGTCTCGGCGCCAAATCGTCGGCCCTTGCATGGGTCGACATCTCCACCGGCCATTTCCTCGTCCAGCAGGTTCCCGAAGAAAAAATTCTCGACGAACTGCTCCGCATCAACCCCAAAGAAGTCCTCCTGCCCGAAACACGCGGCGAGTTGTTCGAAGCGGAGATGAAAAAACTCGCCGCGGACATCCCAAATCTCACCGGCGCAATCGTTACCGAAAGACCCGGCTGGTATTTCGACCCGTTCACTTCAAAATCGCGACTGCTAAAGCACTTCGGCACAACCACGCTGGAAGGTTTCGGTATCGAAGACGGCTTTGGCGGCATACCGGCGGCGGGCGCCATTCTCGAATACCTCAACGAAACCCAGAAAACCGCGCTTGGCCATATCTCATCGATAAGAAAGATCTCACCCCGCGGATTCTGCCGTATCGACCCCACATCACTGCGGGCACTGGAGATACTCCGAACCATACGCACCGAATCGACGGCCGGCTCGCTGCTGGACAATATCGACCGGACGCTGACCGGCATGGGCTCGCGGCTGATGCGAACGTGGCTGTGCATGCCGCTTTGCGACCTGCCGCAGATCACACTCCGTCAGGATGCAATCGAAGAGTTCGTCAATAACGACGAATCCTGCCAAAGCGTTCGCCAAACGCTCAGAAACATCGCCGACCTCGAGAGGATCGTCGCACGGATAAGCACTTTCCGCGCCTCGCCGCGCGACCTGCTCGCCCTCGGCGCCACGCTCGGAACAATCCCCAAACTTCGCGAGGTCCTGACATCTTGCAAGGCGACATTGACCGGCGAACTTGCCCGCGGATGCGACAGCATGGACGAACTCGCAGACCTGCTCGAATCTGCCATAAAACCCGACTGCCCCTCACACCTTCGCGACGGCGGCGTCATCAAGGCCGGTTTCAACGAGCAGCTTGACCGCCTCCACGGCGTCTCAACCGACGGACGAAGCTGGTTAGCCGAGTTTCAGCAAAGGGAAATCAAACGCACCGGCATAGCCAACCTGAAAATCGGCTACAACAAGGTCTTCGGCTACTACATCGAGATCAATCATTCCGCCGCCGACAGGGCGCCCGCCAATTACGTCAGAAAGCAGACCATCAAGAACGCCGAACGCTATATCACCGACGAACTCAAAAAGTACGAAGAACAAGTAATAGGCGCAAGCGACAAAGCCGTCGAATTAGAGCAGAAGCTCTTCGAGCAGGTCCGCGCCGAATGCGCAAAGTACATCGCCCGCTTGCAGGCCTTAGCGGCGACGATCGCAAACTCCGACTGCATAACCGCGTTTGCGTACCTGGCAAGGCAGAGAAACTACATCAGGCCGAAAATCACAGACGACAAAACCCTCATCATAAACGACGGCCGCCACCCGGTCCTCGCCGAAACCTTAGGCAGCGAATTCGTCGCAAACGACGTCAGCCTCTGCGACGGCAGCGGCGATGTCGCCATCATCACCGGCCCAAACATGGCCGGCAAAAGCACATATATCCGGCAGGTCGCGCTTCTCGTGCTGCTCGCCCAGACAGGCTCGTTCATTCCCGCCGCCTCCGCCGAAATCGGAATCGTCGACCGCATATTCACCCGCGTAGGCGCATCCGACGAGCTCCTCCGCGGCCAGTCCACGTTCATGGTCGAGATGACCGAAACCGCCAACATCATCAACAACGCCACCGACCGCTCCCTCGTCATCCTCGACGAGGTCGGCAGGGGCACGAGCACCTACGACGGCCTGTCCTTAGCCTGGGCGATCACCGAACACATCGCAAACAAGATCAAATGCCGCACCCTCTTTGCCACCCACTACCACGAACTCACCGAGCTGTCCGACCTGCTGGCCAACGTCAAAAACTGCAACGTCGCCGTCCGCGAATGGGCAGACGACGTCATCTTCCTCCACAAAATCCTGCCCGGCGGAACAGACAAAAGCTACGGCATACACGTAGCCAAGCTCGCCGGCGTCCCAAAAGCCATAACAAAAAGAAGCGCAGAAATCCTCACCGACCTCGAAAACACATTCGCAAAAGAGGCCCGAACCGAAAAACTCACCCCCCACAAGACCAGACAGCCAGACACCGACCTGCTCTTCATACAAAAACACAAATCAATACTCGACAAACTAACCGACATAGACATAAACAACCTAACCCCAATAGAAGCAATAAACCTACTCGGCCAAATCAAACAAGAACTGGACAAGAACTAACGCCAATCGCCCTTCCCGATAGCAATGTGGACACTTAAAGCCCTTTACTGCCCGGATTTTCTGGCAAATATTTTTATTTCTTGCTTCCTGATTGACGATAGAATAGAATAATAGCTGGTTTTTTGCAATAAAATCGCAAATTCGCTTATATAATTAAGGCACAAGTCCAATGTTAGCAGAATTTCGAGTAACAAATTACAAATCTTTCAAAGACGAGCAGGTCCTAAGCCTTATCGCAAGCGCAGAGGAATCCAAGGGCCCAAACTCAATAAAGATAGGCAGCCACTCCATCCTCAAGACCGCTGTCATCTATGGAGCAAACGCATCCGGAAAAAGCAACCTCATCAAAGCAATGTCCTGCATGCACGAAATTGTACGTGATTCCGCAGGATACAAGCCAAGCGACAAACTACCAGTTGTCCCTTTTCTGTTTGATGAAGAAACAAAGGACCAGCCAACTGTTTTTGAAGCAACCTTCTTCATAGAAGCAATACGATATCAGTACGGCTTTTCTGCAACAAAAGACAAAATACACAATGAGTGGCTCATCGCCTGGCCAAGAGGAAAACCACAGACCTGGTTTAAAAGGGATCTCAATGAATCCGAACCTTACTTTGGACCTTCTCTAAAAGGCCAGAACAAGTCTACATGGGACAAGGTAAAAGAAAACTCCCTGTTCCTTTCCGTAGCAGCACAATGGAACCACAAGCAACTTTCAAAAATTTACAAATGGTTCAGAATAACATTCATAGAACTACCAGAAAAAACATTAGCAACTGATGTAACAGATAAGATGCTTTTCGGAGGTGGCAATTCGGAAGTTGTTGATGGTTTTCATGAAATAGCGATTAGTATGTTTAGAAAGGCTGATTTTGGGATTGATGATTTTGAGATTGAACGTGTCAGTGTAGAAAACATTCCATTTCCAGAGGATATGCCCGATGAAATAAAAAAGCGTTTAACTGATCACCCACCTTGCAGAAAAACACTTTTTCATTCTGGGCGAATGTATTCACTGGATTTAGAAGAAGAGTCGGATGGCACTCAAAGATTTTATTCGTTCATGGGCCCTTTGATTGCATCAGTAACAATTGGCCTTACCCTCTTCAGAGATGAATTGGAATTAAACCTGCATCCATTGCTAACAAGAGAAATAGTTAAATATGTTCGCGACAATGAACATGGTGATCGTTCCGCTCAATTGATATTTACGACACATGACACGACATTACTTGACCCTGAACTTTTTGGCCGTGACCAGGTCTGGTTCACCGAAAAAGATAAACAAGGAGCCACACAGTTATATTCGCTCGCCGATTACAAAGAAACAGTTCGCAAAGATGAAGCGATGCAAAAAAGATATCTTGCCGGCAGATACGGCGCCGTTCCTGTTCTTGAGAGGTTTGACCTGATTGGGACCAAGAAGTAATAAAAAAGGTAAACCAAAAAAGTTCGCCGTCAAAGCAAGGAGTCTGACAAGACGCCCGGCTTCGAGGTCAGTTCGCAAATCAATCCTGATTGTTTGCGAAGACAGCAAATCATCCTGTGATTATTTCATTAAATACAGCAAAGAGTTGGGGCTTAGTTCGGTCCATGTAGAAGTCTGCGGCAAAGAGTGCGGCAGCGCACCGATAAGCGTGGTCAATTTTGCAAAAGAAGGGAAAGAATCAATAACCAGCACAATACACGATGAGTACGACGAAATCTTTTGCGTAGTTGATGTCGATAATCACCCCACGCTTGCCGATGCCATCCAGACAGCCAGGGATAATGATTTAGAACTGATAATCAGCAACCCCTGCTTCGAGTATTGGTACATCTTTCATTTCGAAAGAGTTGGAAAAGCTTACATCAGCAGGCCAAAACTATTCCATGATCTTTCGCAACACCTCGGTCAAAGATACGAAAAAAGCGGCTGCGATTTCTTTGACACCATCTACCCACGGACAGATACAGCCATCGGACATTCCAAAGAAATACTATCAAGCCAATGGCAACACGAACAAGACCCCTGCAAATGCAACCCTTCGACACACGTTCACCGCGTCATAGAAAGCATCAAGAACATAGCAACATAATCGCTCAAGCCCCCATAATGATCTCCATTTTCTCTGCATCCCGCAAGCAAAAAACCGGTCCGGGTTCCCGCTTTCGCATTCCTTGCCCCCCCACATACGCCCGCTTCCCGAACCGCCCCCACATTCCTCATGTCACCGCCAAACCCAAAACCTCCCAAAAATAGTCAATAGTCAATAGTCAATTAAACTCCCCCACCCCCGCCATAAGCGAACATATCGGACTCCACGCCGCCGGCTTTACCAGGCAATACCCAAAAACCAAGTTAAACGCCTTCTATATATGGACGACAAATAATCTAAACGAAACCGCCAAAGACCGGCGGGCAAAAATCGGTGCCTGCATAAATGGGGGCAGCATATAATTGGAGCATTTTCTCCCAATCTGCCTTTAATAACCACTCAGGGAAAGCAGACCCTCTTATGACCAGGCTGAAAAAACTTGTAATCTGTTGTATATTCGCCGGCGTCTTCGGCGCTTTGTGCACCCAATCATCCTTTGCCGATGACAAGAGCGGCTTCCAATACTGGTCCACAGCCGAAGTTGTCGTCGATATCAATAAAGATTGGAAAACCGTATTCCAGGAGGAGTTCCGACTCGGCGACGACGGCGGACACCTCTACTATCACCACTCTGAGATCGCCCTGGTATACAAAGGCCTCGCAGACCATATCGACCTCGGGTTTAACTTCAGAAAGGTGTATGTAGAAGATGACACCAATACCTGGCGACACGAAAACCGTCCCCACCTAAACGTCACTTTCAGGAAAAAACTCGGGCGCATAGGATTCAGCACAAGAAGCAGACTAGAATATCGCGACATTGAACCAGGAGACGATATCTGGCGCTACAGAAATAAATTCACTTTCACGCTTCCCTTCGAGTTGACTTCCCTGAAACTAAAACCTTACGTAGCCGACGAGATATTCATAAACTTAAACAACGAGGGATACATAGCAAACCGAGTCTATGGCGGCGTCACTTTCAACCTCCTCAAAAACATCAAAGCCGCCATCTACTACGTATGGCAATCCGCCAGGGCAAACCCAGGCCGAGACGACATCCACGCCTTCGGAACAAAACTCGTTTTCAACTTCTAATACACATCTCCACCATCATCCGTCCCCGCCGCAAATAATCCATGGTTAACCTAATTAAATATTTGACAAACACCAAACAATATGGTATAATACCCGCAACTGAATATGGACTTTCAGCCAGGAGGAAAACCAATGACAAATCGCCCACCCGGCACGCCCCGTTCGCGCACCCCCGCCGCCCTACCCACCTTCCCATGCCCAAATATGCAAAACGAACCCAATATACCGCCCCACGCTCGCCCCACGACCCAAATGCGCAAAACGAACCCTAAAAGCAAACGCACGCCACCGGCGTGCATCCACCTATTTAACCCCGGTCTTTCAGCCGGGGTCCTCCCAACACCCAAAAAATGCAAAACGAACCCAATCATCCACCCCCTCGCGCCTCAATTACGCGAAACGAACCCAATTTGCCCCCCGCCGCCAGACCAAATACGCAAAACGAACCCAATTTCCCGTGCCACGACCCAAAAAAACGAAACGAACCCAATCTCATCCACCCCCTCGTGCCTCAATTACGCGAAACGAACCCAATTCCCGGCCCCGCTGCCATCTTGCCCGCTTTCCCATGCCCAAATATGCAAAACAAACCCAATTGCGTTTTCTTAACCCGATTGATACAATAGTTGTCATGCCCGGATGCTCCTTTACAAAATGTATCAGAAAAACTTTTCTGCCGCCCCGGTGGTGAGTACGCCGAGACGACCATACAAGACTAACCACCTCCGGATATCCGACCTCACTGGAGGTACTGGATGTCTTTGGTTAACTTTCTGGAAACAAGAAAGCAGATCCCGACCATAATTCAGGAGAAAGTCCAAAATGAAACCAACTGTTTTAACCTTGCGACGTTTCTGGCCGGTAGGCCTGTCTGTATTGTTGATTATAGCCCTGACGCCGCAGGCTCACGGCAAAACCGGCCTGATCGGCCATTGGAAACTCGACGAGACGGGCCAAAGCAACCTCATTGCCGATGTCTCGCCGAATGAAATGCACGGCAGTTTCAGCGCAGCCACCGCCGGGCATTCCGTCGACGGCAAGGCGGCCACGGCGATCCGTTTCCCGGCGGCCGGTTCCATTCGTCTCGACCAACATGCCCCCGCGCTGGGCAAACTGACCGACTTCACCGTGTCGATGTGGATCCGGTACGAAGGCGGCCCAAGTCGGATGTTGTTCACGTTCTCCGACGGAACACTCTCGCATCGCATCCAGGTGGAGGTCCATAACAGGGCCCTCAGTTTCGGCTGGCAGGACGGCGGTTCGTGGCAGAATCTCATCACCAGGCCGCTCTCGTGGGAGCCCGCCAGGTGGTATCACGTCGTCTTTGTCAACGACAGCAAGGTGGGCAAGTCGGTCCTCCGGTCGAACGACCTGGTATGGATGACCCACACCAACAAGCTCTCGCCGGCGTCTTTAAGATCGCCGGTCACGAGCGTACAGATCGGATCGCTCAACGGCGGATATCCGTTCAACGGTTGCATCGACGACGTCCGGCTATTCGACTCGGCACTGCCGCTGTCAGAGCAGGTAGCTCTGTATAAACCGCACACGCCGAAAGATTCGTGGTTGCAAGCCAAGGCGGCGTTAATCGAAAATCAGCGCCGCCTGGAAATGGCCCGACAGGCTCGCGAATGGTTTTACGCCCAGGAGGCTCCCCGGCTGAACAAGAGCCAACGTCAACAGAAGGTCGATTGGCTTTTCCAGACCGAGGATGACGACCTGCTCACGCGCGCAGGCAAGGAGATTGTCTGGACTGCTGAAATGATCGACCGGCTGAAGAAACGAGATGGTGCGCCCGACCTGGCTAACGAGTTGACCGCATTAAAAAATATCAGACAAAGAGCTTCCGCCGCCGATTCGTCACTCGATATTTCCAAAATGCTAAAGCTGTATTTTGACATCCGGGGCCTGAAACGCCAGGTGATGTTCAAATCCTCCGAGATCGATTTTTCGGATATTATTTGTGTCGATGCGCCGTATACGCACCGCAGCCTCGACACCCACGGAACGTTCCAGCAAACCGAATGGGTCCACGAGAGCCGCTTTCGAAGCGAGATGTGCGCCTCGCACGGCGCAAAGCTGCTCGTCCTGACCGATTTCGTAAATACCCCACAGCCGCGTCAACTTGCTCCGACCGACAATTTCGGAAAATCTGTCGCGATGATGAGTTTCGACCTTTCTTTCGACGGCGCCAAGGCCTTGTTCTGCATGAAGCCCGAAGATGAGAAAGCTTACCATCTTTACGAAATCGCCCTCGACGGTAAAAACTTCCGACAGGTCACCTTCGGCGGCTACAGCGATATCGACCCGATCTACCTGCCCGGCGATCGATACCTGTTCCTTTCCACCCGCGCCGACGTCTACGCCCAATGTGGGATGTGGGCACGCAGCTATATCCAGACCCGTTGCGATGCCGACGGCAGGAACATCCACATCCTCACCCCCGGCACGGAACCGGACTTTTCGCCGTCATTGCTTGACGATGGGCGAATTCTTTCGACTCGATGGGAGTATGTCGACAAGGCCCCCCAGAATATTCAATCGCTTTGGACGATGCGGCCGGACGGCACGGGCATGGCAACTTACTACGGCAATCAGAGTGTGCATCCAGACCATCTCGGCGAAGCCAGGCAGATTCCAGGCACTTCGAAAGTGATGTTTAACGCGTTCGGTCATCATGATGTATGGGTGGGATGTATAGGAATTGTTGACCAGAAACAAGGCCTGAATTTTCCTGACGGCATCTGGAAAGTCACTCAGGAGATGCACTGGCCCGAAGTAGGCGACGGTCCCGTCCCTACGCCCGGTTTTACAAAACAATATCACACATCAGGCAAGTACGCTGCCTACAAAACACCATATCCGCTCAGCAAAGAACTGTTCCTGGTTTCGGCCCGAACTGGCGGCATCTGGGTTGGCGGCATGCGCTCGGCGCACGATCCGAGCATCGGGAAGTTCAAACTCTATCTGATGGATATCTACGGCAATCGTGAGTTGATCTACGAAGGTGACAACAACATGCTGTACGCACAGCCGGTTCGCCCGCGAAAAACACCGCGACACATCCCTGACATTGCTGACATGCCTGGCTCTGAAAAAGATAACCCAACGATTCGCCCCGGTGTTTTTTACTCGAATAATATCTTCGAAAACGCGCCACCGGAAGTTCGCGAGTATGGAAAACATTTGCGAGTAGTCGAGTGTATGCCGAAGAATTATTCGGTCGGTCTTGTCCATTCGGGCGGTAAACCGTTCGGAAGCGACGGACCCAATACTGCATGGGGTGCATGGGGCGAGAAATTCCTTAAAGGTAAAACGCCGACACCGACGACCGACCTGTCCTGGGGCGACAGTTCGGTTGTACAGGGGCCTGTTGTCAGCGTAACCGGGCCGCTGACGATAAAACAGGTTCATGGCACTGTGCCGATCGGCGAAGATGGTTCGGTATATTTCGAGGTTCCGCCTTGCCGTATGCTTTATTTTCAGGTGCTTGACGAGCATTATCGCACCGTACATACGATGCGGTCCTGGGTTTCGGCTCGACCCGGCGAGATCAGAGGCTGTACCGGCTGCCATGAATCGCAGAATTCGACCCCTGCCGCTATGCCGGTCAAGTCTCGAAAAGCCCCGGACAAAATCCAGTCTCCACCGTGGGGTGTCCGCTCGTTATCGTATGTTAAGGACATCCAACCGATTTTCGATCGCAGTTGCAGTGACTGTCACCAGGGTGATGGGCAAGCCGTGGACAAACTCAACTTGACCCTGAGGCCCGACAATTCGCCCGAACGAGCAGTTGGGGGTGTGCAGCGGTTCGGCGGCATTTTCCCTGAACCTTACTTAACACTGACCCTTGGCAAGAACAATCACTATTTAGGTGCCTGGCCCAGGTCCCACGTGGCGAACAACTATGTCGGGGTTCAGGCTACCATAGATATTCGCTACGACACGCTGCCGCCTTTGAGCTGTATGTCACCTAAAAGCCGCTTGATCGCCCAGGCGATGGACAAAAAACGGTGTGGTAAGAATATCAGCGCCGCTGATCTTCGGATGCTGATAGCATGGGTTGATCTGTGGGCGATGTATCGCAGCGATGAGGATGTTCGCGAGATAGAAGATGCGCCGAGCGATTGGTTCCCGCTCTGGACCTATCCGCCGAAAACCAAAACCGCACCACGCGTCCGCACGGAGTATGCCCAGGACGAATACACTTGCCCGCAGGACCGTCTCATCCACCAGCGCGACACCTGACAAAACAAATTAGATAGGGTATGTAGACAAGAAATTGTCCATCCTAATGGCAACGATGGTCGCGATCATGGTTGATATTTGACCTGTCGTTTGTCCGAGAGGCGTCTTCCGTCCACCGTAATGCAGGTTGCTTCGAGAGTGAATGTTGCCTCCGGTGCGGGTCCAAAATTCATATCAAGGTCGAAGTGGTAGGTGCGGAGGTAGTCGTGCCAGTAGCCGTCGTTTACGGCCGGATCAGTGAGATCGATGAGGCCGACATCGGGCCACATCATCAGGCGGTTGCCCCGGGTCTCGGATGAGCGGGGGACGAATTCGTACAGCTCAAAGCGGAATCTGGCCGGCGCCTTGATGTGGCTGTCGTAGGCGTCAAAGATATCGACGTAGACACTGAGCACGGCTTCGTCGCTCAAGCTGGCGTCGGGGATGATTTCGGTCAGCCCGATGATGCGAATCCTCTCGGGCGTAAAAACGCACGCCGCGCCGATTGTGCCTTGCCGGGTACGCGGCGGTGATATATTGGGTCCGGCGGGATTGTCCGGAATTTCACATCCGGCTGCCGTGATTGCGATGACGGCGGCGATGACGGCAAAGTTCGCGGCTTTCAAGATTCGATCCTTCTTTTCATAAGCCTTACAAATTATGTTGTCACAGGTCCTCGTCGAGGAGGTGGCCGAAGCGGTTTTTCTTGGTTCTTAGATAGTCGATGTTGTGTTCGCCCGGTACGGCCTTTAGCGGTATCTGCTCGACGACTTTGATTCCGTAGACCTCCAGGCGGCTGATTTTCTTGGGATTATTGGTCAGGATTCTCACATTAGTCAGCCCGAGGTCCCGCAGTATCTGGGCGCCGATTCCGTAGTCGCGTTTGTCGGCCATAAAGCCCAACTCGATATTGGCTTCAACGGTATCAAGCCCCTGCTCCTGGAGTTTGTAAGCGTGGAGCTTGGCGGCGAGCCCGATACCCCTTCCTTCCTGCCTGAGATACACCAGCGCGCCGCGCCCCTCCTGTTCGATTATTTTCATGGCGGAGATCAGTTGCGTACCGCACTCGCACCGCTGCGAATGAAACAGGTCGCCGGTCATGCATTCGGAGTGGACCCTGACCAGCGCCGGTTCGGTCCGGCGGATTACGTTTCCTGCCTCGTCCAGATCGCCGACGCCACCCTTGCACAGGGCCAGATGCGGTTCTACATTGCCGGGGCTTTCATAGCCGATCAGCTTAAATTCGCCGTAATCGGTGGGCAGGTGGACGGTCTGGATGCGCTTTATGTGCTGTTCGCGCTGCAGGCGATACTCGATGAGCTTGGCGATGGAGGTGATCTTCAGATTGTGCAGCCCGCAGTACTCCAGCAGTTGGGGGATCCTGGCCATAGAGCCGTCGTCGTTGATGATCTCGCAGATGACGCCGGCGGGCTTGAGGCCGGCAAGTCTCATCAGATCGACGGCACCTTCGGTCTGTCCGGCCCGAACGAGCACGCCGCCGTCACGCGCCCGCAGGGGGAAGATATGGCCGGGACGAGCCAGATCCGCGGCTTTGGCTTTGTCGGCGACAGTGACCCGAATGGTATGTGCACGGTCGGCAGCGCTGATGCCTGTGGTGATGCCGCTGCGTGCGTCGATGCTTACGGTAAACGCCGTGCCCAGACGCGCGGTATTCTCCGCCGACTGGGCATGAAGGGCAAGGCTGTCGCACTTTTCTTCGGTAAGCGGCAGACAGATAAGTCCCCTGCCGTGTTTGGCCATGAAGTTTATCACATCCGGCGTTATGAGTTCGGCGGCGGCGACGAGATCGCCTTCGTTTTCGCGGTCTTCGTCGTCGACAAGAATGATCAGCCGACCCTGCCTGAGATCTTCGAGAACGTCCGGTATTTTACTGAATTCAACCATTTATCTGTCTTGCCACATTAGCCTTTGGCGTTTGCCTGGGCTTCGAACTTTTCAATATAACGTATGCCGCCCCGGATGTAAACAAGCGTTGTCGCAACCGCCAGGCCCGCCGCCGACCACCAGAGGAATCGGGCGAAATATCTCCACTGCGGCAGGTAGGGGTCTATGTCCGGCGCCAGCAAAACTGCGGCGACCATGGACAACTGCAGCACTGTGGCGGCTTTGCCGGCAAATATGGGTACGATATGAATATGGGAAGTGATCAGATAAATGATCACAAAACCTAATAACAGCAGCAGGTCCTTTCCGATGATGAGTACGACAATGGTGGGAGGCAGGAGATAACCTTCGATGGCGGTCTGAGGGCTGGCCAGGAGGATGCATGCACACGCCATGAGCAGTTTGTCGGCCATCGGGTCCAGAAAGGAGCCCAGCTTGGTGACCTGCTTCCTGACGCGGGCGATGTAGCCGTCCAGTGCGTCGCTGATGCACATGACCAGAAAGATAGCCAGGGCAATATATCGCATCGCACAGTTGTCATGTATCTTGAGCATGCAGATGACAAAGGGAGCTATGAGCAGAACACGCAGAATAGTGATTTCATTGGCGAGGGTCAGTTTCATGGTTGTTATCCTCAAGGCAACCATATCCATTCTTATACAGTCATCCAAACGGCCTGCCGGGTGAGTCTTTTCGCCTGTGGGTGTTATCGGATCATATTCGGTCCGTCTTCAGCCGGCAATTGTGGTGAGTTTATCCATTATCAGCGGAGTGTCAACACTGTAATTTCGGGCCTGGCGTTGAGCCTGGCCCTTCCCAGCCTGCCCAGCCCACGGTTGACATAGAGCTTTCTGCCGCCGACCTCGTACATGCCCGCATGGAAACGTCGGTAGTTTCGTGTCAGTCCGCCGGAAAGACTCCAGATTTGGCGGGCACCGTGCGTGTGGCCGCTCATGACAGCTTCAACCGGATATGCACCGAGTCGCTCTATTCCACGTGGATTATGCGAAAGTGCGACGACCGCTTCTTTTGCGGGCACGTCGGCAAATGCTTTGTCGGGCTCAAAGTCCCCTACCCACAGGTCGCCGAGGCCCACCAGCCAGAGACACCGCCCGTCGATTTCCACTGCTGCCGATTCGTTCCGCAGCAGGCGAACTCCGTTTTCGGTCATGCCGTCGACCAGGTCTTCCAGCAGGCCGTCCCGGCCTGGGTGTGTGCTGTGCAGCATGCCATAGTCGTGATTGCCGAGGCAGGCGTAGGTGCCGTAATGGCTCTTGATATCGCCGATGAGTTTGACGGCCTTTTGTCTGTATTCGCCGCTGCGGTCGTGCGTAATGTAATCGCCGGTCAGGACGACGATGTCGGCGTCGAGTTCGTTGACACGGTCAACACAGCGACGCAGGTACTTCATGCTGACGGTACGGCTCAGATGCAGGTCGCTGATATGGACGATACGCCTGCCGCGGAGCTTGCCGGGCAGATTCTTCAGAGGCAGGTCCAACTGCTCAACCTCTATCCACTCACGACCCAGCCCCGTATGGTCAACCGCCCACGACGTACAAAAGCCTAATGTGCCCAGCGCCGCACCATGCAGATACCGGCCGTGCCTGAGCAGTCGCCCCTGATTCCGTGTTTTTTCGGTCTTTCTTGACATATTTTCAAGTCGCCGTCTTGCCGGCAATAACGCTTATACACACCACCCGGCCCGGCAGTTCGATAAATCCGACACCTGGTGTCCCCCGGAGCCATCCAAACCCCAGGATTATACAAAGCCTGCACGCAAAAGTCAACGAATTTAACGGTTCCGCAGCTAATTATAATATCGGCTATCCAGAGCAATAAATTCACCCGTCTCGCACGCCAATCCCGTATATTACCGTTTTGCCACGGGTTCGCGGACGATCGTTTTGAGTTTTTCCGGGGCCGCCCGCCGTGGGTCGCTAAGGTAGATTTCGTGGTGTTTACCGGCAAAGCGATAGCCGTTTTCGTCGGCGAAAGCTAACAGTTTCTCGATGGTTTTGCCGACTTCATTGTATGGGCCGATATGGAGGGTTTGAAGGCTGAGTCCTTCGTTGAGCGGTTCGTATCGAAGCTTATCCAGACCGGGTGTGGGCTTTTTATCCTTGAGGTTACTGATCGCCTGATCGACAACGCGCCGGGTAACAAAATCCGGCTGCATGACCAACATTTGCCACTGCCATTTGTCCTTGGCCTGCGGGTCGAAAGGCCCGGGATCCATCCACCATAGTGCTTCCAGCGGCGGGACGACAAACTCGAAATATCCTTTCGGCGGATCGGCTTTCATGCCAAACTTCGCCGTATAGGCAACTCCATACAGCGCCGCAACTGCATCCTGAAAACCCTGCGACGTCTCCGGGTCGCCCATACCGTCGATTGCGAGAAACTTCATCTTCGGGACTCTGGCGACTGTGATCTTATCCCTCTTCGCCGAGTAAAAATCTTTCAGTTCTTTTTTGAAATCAACTTTCGTCATGGTCACACCTCCTTGCTTCTTATTGGCAACTGAATTTCAGTCAAATAGTTTTTGGGATTGCCTTTAAGAATCATGCCCGGACCTTTCAAGTAGACCTCCCTGGTAGGGAGGATAATCTCGTATCCCCGCGATTTGGCGTATTCAAGGATTTTCGCATAGGACCGGCCTAATTCTTCGTACGGGCCTTTGTGGAGCAGAGAAACGCACCGGGTCGGCGGCAATTGGCGGACAGATACGCCTTTGACGTCTTTGGCTTTGCGAATCGGCATGCACGCTTCAAATGTCGCATCGTCGGGGCGAAATTCGTCATCGAAGTGGAGACAGAAAGGTTTACCACATATAAAGCGGCCAAAACTTTTGCCGATCTGTGCAAAACCCTTGCCGCAGTCGCTGTACTTGCCCTGCATACGAATGCCGGCGATCAGCACGTTGTCCAGCAATTTCTCTTCTACTTCAAATGTCGAATTCCTGATCGTCATAATAGCCTCCCTTTCGTCTGAAATGATACTGTCCAGATAAACGGCAATCTTCTTAAACTTTCGAATCCGGGCTTCGATAGCCTGACTGTGTTGCTCAAGATAGTCAAGGATGTCCGCCTGGTCGTCGTAGTTGTCCAGAATTTCCTTTATTTCGGCAAGTGAGAATTCCATATTTCGAAAGCGAATAATGACGCGGGCCTTTTCCACGTTGCCGCGATCGTAATATCTATAGCCGGAACTGTCATCGACACATGACGGAATGAGCACGGCTTTGGCATGATAGAAACGAAGCGTTTTGACGGACAGGCCGGTGATCTTTGAGAACTCCCCTATGCTGTACATAACCATCTGTGTTCCTTGCAAACGTCGGCAATTAGCGTCGAACGGGTTGAAGCACCATATTCACATTCTTCTCAGGATAAAGTATCCACCAAGGGGAGAGTCAAGCAAAAAAATAAATAAAATAAAAAAAGCGATCCGTGCTGTAATCGCCTGTTTCAAAGGCAAACCACCGTACATTCAGCAGGCAGCGTGAAGGCATTCCCTGTATGTCAAATGCATCTGCCGCCGTCCACGTTCAGGACCTGTCCTGTTATGTAGTCGCTTTTCAGGAGAAATATGACTGCGGCGGTTATGTCATGGGGCTTTGCGATTCTGGCCATCGGTATTCGATCGAGTTGCCGTTGCTTTGCTTTTTCGGTGAAGTTTTCGGGCCAGGTAACAAGTCCCGGCGCTATCGCGTTGACACAGATTGCCGGGGCGAGTTCCTTTGCCAATGATTTTGTGACGGAGATCAGGCCCGCCTTGGACGCGCAGTACAGTGTGTAGTTCGCCCACGGTCGGATGCCGCCCACGTCGGCAATATTGATTATTTTGGCGACAGGGTCAGCCGCATGGGGAGAGTCTTTCTTTACAATGCGGGCGAACTGTTGGCTGGTGAGGATTGGGGCAATCAGGTTCATGTTGAATATCTGCTCGGCCTTGTCAGTAGTGATTTCTTCAAGCCGCTGGCGGGTGAAAACAGCGGCCGAGTTTATCAGGACCCGGACGGGGCCCAGCGATTCGGCGTGGGTGAAGAGTCTTTCAATCTCGTCGGCACAGGTGAGATCTGCCTGTACGGCTGCTGCGTTTGGGCCTTTTTGGCGGATTTTTTCGACAATCCGCTCGGCGAGGGCCTGATTGCGGTGGTAGTGGCACAGGCAGTGGCAGCCGGCGTCGGCAAGAGCTAATGTTATAGCGCTTCCCAGACGCCCCGTCGAACCGGTGATTACAGCGGTTGTTCCTGTCAGATCCATGATATCATATAATACGTCTCAACCCGTCGTTGGGCAAATGGTATTAATTTGCTTGAAGGGTCCGGTGGCGGTGATATAATCCTTTGCTGATGAGATTCTGTTTGAGGTGGTTGCAATGGCGGTTTTGAATGTAAATATCGATCATGTCGCGACGGTTCGCCAGGCCAGGCGGACGGACGAGCCGGACCCGGTGTGGGCGGCAGTACAGTGCGAATTAGCCGGCGCCAACGGCATAACCGTGCATTTGCGGCAGGACAGGCGGCATATCAACGACCGCGATGTTCGCGTCCTCAAGGAGACCGTCGCCTGCAAGCTGAATCTGGAGATGTGCCTCGCTGAGCCCATCGTCAGGATCGCCGAGCGGCTTGTGCCCGAGCAGGTTACGATCGTGCCGGAAAAACGGGCCGAATTGACCACCGAAGGCGGGCTGGACTGCGTCAAGTACAAGAAGCGCCTGGCGCAGGTGGTCAAACGCCTGCACAAGAAGCGTATCCTGGTCAGTTCGTTTATTACCCCCAACCAGGAGCATATTCTTGCCTCAGCGGAGACCGGCTGCGATGCCATAGAGCTGCACACCGGCGCATACGCCAACGCCCGAACCGACCGGGCAATCGAGAAGACTCTTAACGCGATTCGGGACGGGCGAGATATTGCAACGTCGGCGGGTCTGATCGTTCATGCCGGCCACGGGCTGACGTATCGCAACATCGCACCCGTGGCGGCAATCTCGGGATTGTGCGAGTTCAATATCGGCCACAGTATTGTTGCGCGGGCAGTCCTGGTCGGGATGCGGGAAGCGACCGAAGAGATGATTCGGCTGATAGAGGGGACTTTATGATTACCAGTGAGCTAAAACGGACAATAGAAAGTTGCGCCAAGGCATTCGATGTTCAAGCGGTCTGGCTATTTGGTTCGGCAGCCAGGGACGATGCGCAGGCGCGGGACATCGATCTGGCGGTGGAAGGATTAGCGGCTGATAAGTTCTTTGATTTTTATGCAAGATTGTTTTTTGCCCTGCCTAAGCCGGTGGACCTCGTGGATTTATCGCAGGAGCCGCCAATCGCCGGCATAGTGCGCAAGGAAGGGATATGTATCTATGAACGCGGAAACTGAATATCTGCGGTCGGAAGCAAAAAATACTCTTGCAACAACCGGCCTGGTTGAAGAGCTTCTTGGCAAAAAGAAGCAGATGGTGGATAACATAAAACAGCGAACGGAGAACTTCTGATATGTGTTATCTGTTCTCAGATTTGTCTTCGTGGTTTTATTTTTAGGAGTTAAAAGATGTTTAGCGGATGTATGGTTGCATTGGTAACGCCTTTCCACAACGGCGAGGTGGATTACAAAACGTTGGATGAGTTGGTGGACTTTCACCTTGAAAGCGGTACGGACGCCATTGTTCCTATCGGGACGACAGGGGAATGTCCGACGCTGAGCCATGCCGAACATAGGAAAGTGATCGAGCATATCGTTCGGGCAGTCGGCGGGGCTGTTCCGGTTATTGCAGGTACCGGCTCCAACAGCACCGCTGAAGCGATTGAGCTTACGGCGCATGCACGCAAGATAGGCGCCGACGGCTCGCTGCAGGTGGCGCCCTATTACAACAAGCCCATGCAGGAAGGCTTCTACGAACACTTCAAGGCTATTGCCGAGGAAGTCAATATCCCCATAGTGCTCTACAATATTCCGGGGCGCTGCGGGGGCAAGGGCATGACGGCCGAGACGATTGCCAGGTTGTCCAAGATTGAGAATATCGTCGCTGTCAAGGAAGCGACGGGCAGCCTGGACATGGCCAGTGAAATCGCCATGCGGTGCGACATCACGATTGTATCGGGCGATGATTCACTGACGCTGCCGATTGCATCGGTCGGGGGCAAGGGGGTGATCAGCGTCGTAGCCAATATCGTACCGGCCGACGTCAAGGCGATGACGGACCTGATCCTGGAGGGGGATCTGGTGTCTGCAAGAAAGTGGCATCGAAAGCTCTTTGCCCTTTCCAAGAGCCTGCTTTCGATGGCGACCAATCCCATACCGATCAAAGCGGCGATGGCGATGCTGAAGATGATACGTGAAGAGCTGCGTCTGCCGCTGACGCCTCTCGCTGAAAGCAAGAAGGACAGACTCGAGGAAATACTTTCCGACTACGGTCTGTTCAGATGAGCTTGACAGGTGGATATTTTTGCCCTGCCGCCGGATTGCAGGAGATCGATGTCGAGGAGAAAGCAAGGTCATTTGCGATAATTCCCGACGACTCGGCTGAGTCTTACAAGACCGTTGTCTGCCAATCGCAGTTGGCCCACATCGTCGCAAAATACAAAAACGACGCCCCGCCCCAGATCAGATACAAAAGCAACGGCAAGTACTCCTTAATCACACTCGGTTTTCATGATCTTTCTTATGACCGATTGCTTGCCGACACCGCGAGCGAATCAGACCGCCGGCAACCGGCTTTCCCCGGTCCCGCCGCGAAGATAGAAAAGAGCGAAGGCGAGTTTGTCTCGATCCTGCTGGAACATGAGTCGGACAGGATCCATATTATAAATGACCGTTTCGCATCCCGGCCGTTTTATATTCTGCAAGCAGGCGAGCGGGTGGTTTTTTCTTCGAATCTGTTATTCCTGGCTCACCTGGCCGATTGCAGGCTGACGCCCGACCCCTTGGGCTGGCTGCAGATATTCAGCTATGGACACACTCTTGGAACACGGACAAATCTTGCCAACGTCAAAAGAATTCAGCCGGCAAGTCATGTTATCATATCAAAAGGCGGCGTAAGGACCAAACAATACTGGCGGCTCAGCCACGATGTGCAGGGCGATCTTGATCCTGTGCGGCATGCCGAAGAAACGTTCGACGCATTCTGCGCCAGTGCCGCCGTGAGGTCACGTCTTGTGGACAAGGGGTTTGTCAGCTTGAGCGGCGGACTTGACAGCAGGATGGCGGCGGCGGCAATTCCCGGTGATGCGGATTTCTTTACTTTCACTACTGCAGATTCGACGGCATCGGCCGACACCGTGGAAGTCAAGACCGCAGAGCAGGTAAGTCGCATCTTGGGATGCAAACATCTTGTCAAGCTTATCCGTCCCCAGGAGATATCCACTATTGCCGACTGCCTGATCGGTCTGACCGCCGGCATGACACCGATTCATCATCCCGCCAAGGCTTTCCAGGCGGTGCGCGAAATGGTCAACTACTCGGGTTTTAAGATGGGAGGCGGTCCGGGAGATGTTCTCGCCGGCTCCTACATATCATCGTCAATTTACAACATAAACCCGGCCATGACGGATCGGCAGGTATATAAGTTTATCGTTTGGAGACGAAGACATTCACAGAAGGTGCTGTCATCTGTGTTTCGGACCGATTTGCTGGCGGAATATTTCCCATGCCTGGATGAGTCCATGCAGGACTGTTTCGCCGGATTGTCGGGGGCGACGGCTGCACACCAAGTGACCGCATGGGCGATGGTCTTTCGCCAGCCGGCCTTTACTTTTTCCGGGCCGATTCACAATCATCCCGATGTGACCGAGGCCAGTCCTCATCTCGGATATGACTATTCGGATCTTATGCTGAAGCTGCCCGCCTCGTGGATCTATCAGAAGAATTTCTACAAATTCATGATTTGGCATTGCCTGCCCCGGTTACGGGACGTTATCTACGCAAACACCGGTCGCAAGCTGCCCGGGCGAATGCAGGAGTACAAGGTTTCGCTTCGCAAGAGAATCTCCGGCGCTATAGAAAGAAGGCTTGGCGCCGATCTGCTGGAGAATTACAGGAAATCGCGAGTCAAGCCCGACAGGCGGACCACTTTCGAGTACGATATGCTGCGATCGGACAAGAAGCTGTCGGCGGATATTGCCGAGATTTTGCACTCGTTTTCCGGGTTGAAAGAACTCCTCAACGTCGGGGCATGCCAGGAGTTTTTGAATCATTACCAACAGGGCAGGCTTTGCGGGCGGAGCTTTGCAAACGACGCCGAGCTTATGGGCGGTTTAGCCACATTGTGTTACTGGTACAGGAATGCCGGCAGCATGTTGTAGGGCAGGCCTGTCTTGCGGGGCAACCGCTAATGCGGGCTTAATTCGCATGAGGTTTTACCCTGTTTTTCGAGATACCGCTGGTGGTATTCCTCGGCCATGTGGAATTGTCCTGCGCGTCTTATCTCGGTGACGATCGGCCTGTCGAACTTATGCAACTCTTCAAGGTTGTCTCGCGACTCCACAGCGGCATCGTGCTGCTTTGGGTCATCGAAGAAAACCGCCGAGCGATATTGTGTGCCGACGTCGGGTCCCTGCCGATTGAGCGTGGTGGGGTCGTGGGCAGTCCAGAAGACTTCGAGCAGGCGGTCGTAGGAGACCTTAGCCGGGTCGTACACTACCTTGACCGCCTCGGCATGTCCGGTAGTGTTCGCGCAGACCTGCTTGTAGGTTGGGTTGGGGGTGTGGCCTCCCATGTATCCGACAGCCGTGGAAGTTACGCCCGGGACCCTTCTGAAAGCCGCCTCAACACCCCAGAAGCATCCAGCGGCAAAATAGGCTGTTTCGCGGGCGGGTCCACTTGGCGGAGATCCACCTGCCGAAGTATTTTCCGCTTCTTTGGATTCTTGCATGACAGAAGCCTTTTCAAATCGATCGCAACCGGCCAGACAGACCGGCATTAACAAAAAAACTACACAAATACATTTAATATACGTTCCAAAAAGCTTCATGACTGTCCTTTTATAGAATTCAACTT
>SDBV01002181.1_pt1 | contig 29308 bp, 24 predicted proteins | sample 2277081 | NCBI WGS metagenome assembly SDBV01 (sample SAMN10402039, study PRJNA504765) | marine sediment metagenome | isolation source: marine sediment core GS10_PC15, 223 cmbsf | place: Arctic Ocean: Southern Knipovich Ridge | collected 2010
CCGAAATCATAGAAAGTGTAAAATCTTACGAGGAGCAAATAGCAAAGGTCAAAGCTGAAGCGGCCCGGATTATAGCCCAACAGCAGGCCAAGTCGGCTAAGACCATAACCGATATCAAATCCGAACTTGAAGAAAAGGAGCGGGTTTACACTGATTCGATAGCCCGTGCACAGGTACAGGCCCAGACACAGACCCGCGCCAAAACCCAGGCCGAAGCAAAGGTCGGGCAATATGCAAAAGTTCTCGATGAAGCAAAAGCAAAAATCGCGGCATATGCCAAGGCAAAAAAGAATTCCGACGCCAAGGCCCGCGATGAATTGAAAAAGACAGCCGGGCTCAAAGCACAAATGCAGCAAGAAGCCAAGGCCTACGCCGGGCAGATAGCCAAAATCCAGGCCCGGGCAATAGAAATGGTAGCCAATCAAAAGGGCAAATCTGAAGCGGAAGCCACACAAATGATAACCAAAGTCAGGGTCGAGACCGCCAATATTGTGGCTGAACTTAAAGCAAAATTGGAAGAGAAAAATAAGTCGCACGCCAAGGACACCGCAGTGGCTGTAAAAACGAAAAGTGATTTGCCTGCCGAAAGTAAGAAACCGCCGTCTGATAATCTCAGCAGACTTTCAGCGTTATCCGCACAGGACATTATGCAGAAAAACATTGTCTGGGCTGGTTCAAATGAAAGTATACAGCAAGCCCTTACAAAGTTGCAGTTGGCCGGTGCCGGGTATATGGTGATAGGACGGGACCAGGTGGCCGAAGGCCTCGTATCAGAATCCGACCTTACCGGTGCCCTTAGCCCCTATTTGCGGCCGGCGTTTGCGAAGTGGCGAAGGCCTTTGGACCAGGCCACGCTGCAGATCAAGGTCAAATGGATTATGGACAGGCCCGCTCACAGCATCAGCCCCGACACCCCGCTTGAGACTATAATGAAAGATATGCGTCGCCTCGGCACACGCTGCTTGCCTGTAGCCGACCCGGAGGGAAAGGTCCAGGGTTTGGTGACGGTGTTCGACGTTTTCAGTGCGATGCTGAAGAACAATCCCGGTATAACTGACGCCGATATTAAGAAGGTGGGAAGGTCTCTATTTGATCCGGAACTTGCGGTTTTAAGCTCTTGATGGCTATTTAGTTTTTTCTTTGTCAATGCGCCGTGTTTCTACCACCGCTGCCACTATTACGCCGGCTATGGTTAAAACACCTACAATGATAAGAATCGCTATGTATGCCTTCATATAACTCTCCGCTTATTTAACCAAACAATCTCTTTATATCATCGTCGGTTATCTTTTCATCCGGTCGTATCGGCTGTCCCCTCTGTTTTCGCAAATGCTCGAAAAATTGCTTCACGTTTTCCGGCGTCGATTTCATCACAAGACCCAACGAATATCTCATCAGGGAAATATCCGCACCATCGAGTTGGCCTTTTATAAGGCCGGTCTCGGTGTTTTCCCGCTGTTCCATTTCCCTGTCGAATCTTTCAAGCACCTTCTGCAGACTGCTATATTCAATCTCTTCTTTAGCTATCGGCTTATTGGTTATTTGAGAATAGGGCAATTGCATCACTCGAAAAAGATATGCGGCTTCCGACGGCATCACGTCTGCATGCTCAAAGCCTTCCTTGAATTCCGGCCCGCCGAAATATTCAGGCAGCACAATGTGCGGCTTGCGTATCATCACAACGCCTTTTCTCACCACTACCCTGTCTGAGAATCGGCTGTGCTCGGCGGCGAACACATAGGGAAGCTCCATATCGCCAAAGGTAAAAAGAATACTCTGGTATTCTCTGATTACCTCTGTCTTTCGCCAGTATTCCTTAAATTTTTCGTTGTCAAACTCCATAACACCTCGCTCTTTTATTTTGAGGACAAGCAGCCTCAGTTTTTACGTATTTTGTTATTACAGGTTCACCAAAACCGTGTATGACTTTTCATTGCTTTGGGCTACACCGGCAACTGCTGCTACTATCCTTATGCCGCATTTGGGTCACCCGCCTCTTCTGCCTGCTGCTGCGGTTGCTTATCTTCCAATAGCTCCGAAAGCCCCATTGTAAGATGTTTGGCCCTGTACTGGGAAATCTCGTAGACCCACTCCTTATGTTTCATCGAGAACCGCTCGGCCTTGTCGCGAGCGAGCAGCTTTGCTTCTTTTTCCTTCAACTGTTCCTCCGATTCGACCGTATCTGCCTTTATAATTTGCCTCTTGTCTGTAAACTCCGCGTCGCAGGTTATATATGTCTTGTCGTATTTTCGAGCAACGTTTAATGTGTAAACGGTAGAGTCCTTCAGCCTGCAGACGTATTGTCTTTCAAAGAACAACCCCTTGAACGTTGATTCTCTTTTAACATCGTCAAATCTCAGATTCTCTAAAGCGGCAATAACATTTTTAGATTCTTTGTCCTTGAGTTTTTTGCCGACAGCAATATCTTCGATAACAATACTTCTGCCGCCGGCTTCTGTTTTGAGGGTATAGGTACCGTTGGGGTCGCTGACTGTCACGGATTCAACATCACTGCTGGTGACCTGAGTAATCACAGAATTAATATAACCCATCGGCCTGTCGGTAAACCACGGGCGGTCCAATGTAACATAAACCTTGTCACTTAAAACCAGCCTTACATAAGTCCCTTCGCCTTGTTCTTTGGACTTACCGATTATCACACCGGTCAGGACAGAAGAATCCGGCTTGATAAATTTGATAACGGTGCGGGCATCGGCTTCGGTCACCCCAAGGTCTTTGTGGCTGGTTTTGTCATCTGTATAAAGCTCGACCGTTTTAATATCGAGGCACCCGGTTATCAGCTCATTTACCTTGCGCCCAAGAGCAGGATAATCATCCCTGTCGGAAACCACAAAACTATTCCCTACACGCCTTAGAGTCATCGTATTTTCCTTCGCCTGTAAGGTAATACCGCCTATCTCCGCGGGGTTAAAGCCCTGGATAAGATAAACCGGTCCCGCAGCCTGCGGCCGGGGCCTGCTTGAATCACGGGACTGAACCACAGCCAATATAATCATTAAACCGGCAATAATAGCTAATATCACAAGTTTCTTATTACTCATTACAAAACTCCTAACCCGCGAACCACGAATCACGAATCGCTTGCGTGACTGATATAATGTCTCTTTCTGATACTGCGACGAATTCCTAACACTATGGCAATTATCAAAACCGCTATCGGGCCGGGGAGCATATTAAAGTTCCTCAGCAGATTGCCCAAGTGCTCGGTCTGTTCACGTTTTTTCAATTTTATGTCATTTAATTGACGCCGGGCCTGATGTATCTTCAACTCCAAGTCTTTTTTCTTTTGCACGATTGTATTGCCTATAATTTCTTCTTCACCTTCCTTTGCGGACGATAATATTGATTGTAATTCACCCCGAAAGCCCGCTATTTCGGCATTAATCCTGGCCTCTTCGGCAATCGTTTCAACTTCGGCACGGGCTTCAATCTCGTCAACTTTAACGAAAGGCCGTTTGAAGTTGCCGCGAGACCGAATTGAAATCAAATCCGTTGAACCACCCAGCTCGTCAATAGTGTTGAGCATTAGACTGCTGCTGTCCCCGACGATTGTCTTGCCGAAAAAGAAGTTACGATATGCAAGCATATCGCTGATAAAATCAACATCCGAAAATACAACCACCACGCAATCTTCGGCGGCTTCCGTTAAGCCGGTAATTTTTTTTGTAGCTTTCTTCCGGCCTGGTGTTTGGCCCGATAATTCATTAATTAGCGACTCGACTTCAATTTCAATACCATCCGGAAAACTGCTGGCAAATTTGCCTGTGACCAGATAACCCATTGCCACAGGCTCTGTGCCGTCATAGAACTTCTCCATAAGCAGTGAGGGCTCTGGCATCATTAATTCATAGGGACTGGTAACTTTCCAGCTGTTACCTTTGTTGGTTGTCGTAATAATAGCTGTTCGTTCAATTTCATCGTTTGCATCCGCAATTTCGTTCAGCACACCGGCAAATAAGACCCTCATTTGGTTCAGTTCCGTCGTAATAACGTTGTCTTTATTGAAGCACTCAGACGTCAAATTTAGAAAACCAATAATTTTTTCCGGCCTTTGGTTGCGGGTCAGTGCTGCGCTAAGTGCCAAGGCGCGGTCACCGACAAAAGTGTTTTCCGGCATCTCCAGCCCCCAGTTTCGCAAAAGCACACCGAGGTTCGAGCTTTGCGAAGGCGCCGCCCCTGTTTGCATCGCCCGTTGGTCCGGACGGTCGGCGATACAATGAGGGTCGAGGCAAACGATTGTCCTGCCCCCCTTGAGCACAAACTGGTCTATCGCGAACATGGTCTGCTCAGGTAAATCCTTTGGATGAACGACCAGCAGAATATCAATGTCGGTAATCTCAGCAGCGTCTGTGGCGATGCTTGTAACTTCGTATTGCTGCTTTAATTGCTCGACAAACGTCCAGGCAGGCTTCGGTGTCTGGCCCTGCATCCGCATCATCTGGGCCATATATCCGCTGACATCATCGCCCATTATAGGCAGTGAGCTTAAGACCCCAATCCTCCTTTTTTGACGAGTAATCGCAGTGTCTATCAAATAGCTGATGTCATACTCTACGAAATTCTGGCGGTCAGGCGAGAAGAACGGCATGCCCTTTTCAACCCCAAACGATGTCTGAATCGCAAGCCCGAAGAAAAAGCTCTCTTCCTCGGTAATCTGAAATCTTCTCAACCCATATCGCAGTGCCTGGGCCTCTTCATCAGAAAACGGCCTGGGGTCTATTACCTGCAAATCAATCATACCTTTGGCTTGGGCCGCATACTCTTCCAGCAGTGCTTTGACGAATTGATAATAGTTGTTGAAAAATTTAATCTGGTCAGAGGCTTTAAGCGCTGCGGTTTCGGCATAGTAAAGCTTTACTTTGACAGGCTGATTGAGTTTGGCTAAAATCGCTTTTGTCCCTTTCGAAAGCGTATAAAGCTTGTGTTCGGTAACATCAAACTTCACACTCTTGCCGATATTCTGACAAATGCTTATCGCACAAAAAACAATTACCAATACCAGGACCGCGCCTATAATTGCTCGTATGGTTCTGTTCATCAGCTCGCCTTCCTTTCGTCTAAAACAATACTGCTGGCAGCGAGCCAGCCGGCAATCAATAAGACAAAGTAAGAAAGGTCTTTGAACTCCAGCACCCCCTTCTGGATTGATTCAAAATGCACCTGAAAGCTCATATTCGAAATTGCCGAAACCAGGCCGGCGGGCAAAAACGTCGTAAGATAATTCATAGTTGTCGGCATACCCGCAAAGACAAGAATCGCACAGACCACAACCGAAAGAACAAAGCTTATCACCTGATTTTTACTTACAGCCGAAAAGAAACAGCCGATAGCCAGAAACCCCCCCACCATCAATATGCTGCCCAGATAACCGGTAACTATCAACCCGACATCAGGGTCGCCAAGATAACAGACCGTAATTACCATAGGAAATGTCAATGCCAATGCTATCGTAAGAAAGACCCAGGCCGCGAAGAACTTGCCCAAAACAGCCTGACCCACTGTTATCGGCAACGTCAATAACAGCTCTATTGAGCCGGTCTTGCGCTCTTCAGCCCACAGCCGCATCGCGGTCGCAGGCACCATAAAAATAAACAACAGCGGCAGATTCATAAAAAACGTTCGCATATCAGCCTGCCTTGCCTCAAAAAATCCCTGCCTGAATGTCAGGTATCCTGAGAAAAACAGAAACACCACAAGAAACACGTATGCAAGCGGCGTTTCAAAGTAACCTTTCAATTCTCTCTTAAATACTGCCCTAAACTCACGCATTTATTTTTCTCCTATGCAACCTTTGTCCTGGTAATCTTGCGAAAGACTTCATCCAGACTACACTGGTATTCGGCTTTGAGTTTTTCAGGTGTTGAGTCCACCAGTATCTTTCCTCTGGAGATAATTATCGTTCTCGAACAAATCGCTTCCACTTCCTCAAGAATATGTGTCGATATGATAATACACTTCTCTGCTGCCATCTTATTTATAAGCTGCCTTACTTCATGTTTTTGATTTGGGTCCAGCCCGTCCGTAGGTTCATCGAGGATAAGCACTTCCGGGTCGTGAATCAATGCCTGAGCCAGTCCCACACGCCGTTTGTACCCTTTTGATAGTGTCTCAATCGTCTGATGGTAAACCGACTCTATCGAACATGTCGGAACAATCCGGTCGAGGGCCTGTTTGCGTTTTTTGCCTTGAATTCGACGGACGTCACAGACGAAGTCAAGAAAACTCCCAACGGTCATTTCATTATACGCCGGCGCGTTCTCAGCCAGGTAGCCCAGTGACCGTCTTACCTCGATGGGATTTTTCAAAATATCATACCCGCACACCGTAGCTGTGCCACTATCCGGAGTAAGAAAACAGGCCAGCATTTTCATTACAGTACTTTTACCCGCACCGTTTGGCCCAAGAAAGCCGAGAACCTGCCCCTTTTCTACATCGAACGACACATCATCGGCGGCAATCACCGGGCCGAAACTACGCCGCAGTTCCTTTACGCTTATCATATTCATCTCCTGCATTATCTTTCTGCTAAACAAAGTATTTTACAAAAGTCGTGCCGAATAATCAACCCTCTGTGCTTTATTTGGCATCATTTCAATTCGATAATTTCACAGCCCCGCCAAGGCCTGGCAACGTAAATATCACAATCCAGCTCAAATTTTTCCATGTAGGCCTTGTGAACTTTTTGCTTTATTCTTTCAGTTGCGTCAGGTTCAGCCAATGCCACAACCGACCCGCCAAACCCGCCGCCCATGATTCTTGCACCGTAGGCCCCTTCGCAGCCCCAGATTTGCTCAGCCAGAAAGTCCGTCTGTTCACACGATATCTGATATAAATCCCTCGCTGAGCAGTGGGACCGGCTCATCAATCTGCCGAATTCAGCCATATCGTTTTCCCTAAGAGCCTGCCCCGCAGCCAATACCCTGGCATTTTCACCTATTATGTGACTGGCGCGAGCAAACGTTACATCATCCAACTGCTCTTTTACCGACTCCAGCATAGCTTCGTCTGCATCGCGAAGGGCCTTTACCTCAGGGACCCTGTTGCTTATTACCGCACAGGCCTGTTCACAACTGCTGCGCCGCCGGCCGTACTCGCCGCCGCCAACTTCGTGCCGAACCATACTGTTGAAAATCATTATGGAGCAGTCTTTGCTGTCAAAGGGCAAAGACTGAATACTCACATCGCGACAATCCAGAAATACCGCGTGGTCTTTTTCACCCATTATCGAAACGGTCTGGTCCATTATCCCGCAGGGACTATCAGCGTAATCGTTTTCCGCCTTCTGGCATATCCGGGCCAGCCGCTTCGGGTTCATTTCATATTCAGGCTGCGAACTGTGAATCATCGCTCTGGCAAGAGAGACTTCCAAAGCTGCCGAACTGCTCAAGCCCGCTCCCAAATGTACTTCGCTGGCAATATACAGATTTGCGCCTTTCAAAGCCACGCCTTCAGCGGTCAGCAGCGCCGCCACCCCCCTGCCGTAATTGGCCCACTTGCAATCACTAACAGGTCCCAAATCGCTCGCCAACTCGAATTCGTGTTTTTCGCCGGCCCATTCCGAATATAGACAGATTTTTTTGTCCCCGCGCCCGCAGACCACCACCCAGCAGGAATCATCTATCGCAGCGGCAATTACAAAACCCTCATTGTAATCCGTATGGCCGCCAATCAGTTCCACCCTCCCGGAAGCACGACTGATAAAAGCTGGTTTGCAGCCGGCGTAAACATTTGCAAAATTTTTCAATATCCGGTCAATCAGGCAACTGTTGTCACTAACCATTCAAAAGTCTCCGAAAACACAAATCAGCTTCCGCGGAACCCGAAAATCCTGACGTGCAGCAAAATGCCGCAGGATATGTGCCAAACAGGAAAACATCTTTACAGAAGAGTTATGCCCTTCTCCTTCATCTTCTCTATGACCGGCATCAGTTCTTTCATCAGTATCTGCAATTGCTGGCTGTTCTCAAGTAAATTCTCATACAATCGCGCGTCGTTTATAAGTTTGCCGGCAGTCCCCTCGCCGCTGTTTACTTTCTCCAAAACCAGCCGCAATTGTGTAATTGTTTTAGTTAATTCTTCATTCATACCCACCAGGGCCGTAGCGACCGTCTCTATCTGGACATCCACATTTTTCAAAGTTTCTGCCCCGACTGCGCTAAACCGGCGAAATTGCTTCAGGGCCTCAGTGGCCTCCTTTGTGGCCTCAGACATATTAGCCAGGATTGCATTGATATTTTCTTTATTTTCCTTATTGCCGATAATGTCGTTGGCGTTAGTTATAAGATTGTCAAGACCGTCGACCAGCTTACCCAGTTTTTTCTGGCTTTCCTCAGGGAAAAATTCACTGGTCATACCGGTTGAACCCTGCACAAGACTTTTGGAGTTTAAAAATTCAGAATCGGGGTCCATCACATCGAAAGCCTGCGTCTCAAACTCAATATAACTGCTGCCAAGACCACGTGTCATCAATTTTATTTCGACTTTAGCCGGAATATTGTCGTATTTTTTGTCGATACTGAGAATAACTACACTCTGATGATAGAACTTACCGGTTTTCAGGTCTCTCATAACTGTCGGCGGTTTGACATCGGTCACCTTACCTATTTGATAACCGGCGAATCGAACCGGAGTATTTTCCTGAATACCGGTAGCCTTGGCAAACTGGACCCTGATATCAAAAGACGTCCACCTGCTGACAAAAATCGGCAAATCGCCGAATTTGTAAACCAGTGCTACCAGAGCACATATAGCCATTACTACAAAAACTCCTACTACAGTATTGCGTTTCTTCTGGGTGGTTTCATAATCACTCATTATTTGCTTCCTTTCAAATCTCCCCGGCCTTCCAGAAACAACTCCCTTATCGCACGTAATGGATAACCGCTCTCATTAAGCTTCTTTGTCAGTTTAATCCGTTCCACACTCTTTTTGTCAAAAAGCCGTCTACCCGTTGGCCTAACTTCCGTAGCCTCAAGCAGCCCGACCATAAGATAATATTGCAAAGATTGCCGGGAAATGCCAGCTTTTTTTGCCGCTTCGCCTATTGACATTAATTTAGCTTTCTGTCCCAAAGCTCATCCCATTACAATAATATACGTTTCCGACAACTCTGCCCTTCCGAAAAAACCTTTTATTTGATTTTCCCTGCTGCCCTTTCGGCCAAAACAAGAAACGAAACCTTTACCTGCTCAAGTCTCAGGCACTTCACCGCCTCTTTGACCTCTGCCGAAGTCTCGAATTTTCTCAGCCATTGCGGCGAAATCATAAGCAGATAATCCAGCCCCGCCGGAATCTGGTCCTGACTTTGCCGAAAAGCCTCCCGTAACAGCCGTTTTAACCGATTACGCACGACCGCATTGCCACAGGACTTGCCGACGGAAATACCCAATCGCCGACAGCCCAAATCATTGGCAGCAATATACAGCAAAAGCAACTCGTCACTGACCGCCAGCCTGCGGTCCAGCACAGCCTTGAACTGCCTGTTGCTGACAAGTCTTTTGCTTTTCGGAAAAGAAACCCGCTTTGCATCCGCCACAAATCTCGACCTTTATCCATTAACCGGCCGCCAGGGCCATTCCATCCGCGGCCTCGCGCCTGCGCAAAACCTCTGCGCTTATCTTGCGAAGCGTCTTACGATAATCCAGAACACCAACCAGTTTTTCGCCGTCACCGCCGGCCATTACCGGTATATTTTCTAAATCATATCTCCTCATCATCTCGAACGCATCTTCCAGCGGCGTCTGCCCGGTAGTCTTATCTGTTACCGGCTCTGCAACATCACATGCCAGCAGCCAGCCGGCAACGTCCTGATTGGCAAACATTTCTTTGATGCCGGCAATAGTAATCTTGCCGACAATGTGAGACTCGCGGTCAACTACCGGATAATACACGTTCTCGGTCGTGCTGAAGACCTCGAGTATCTGCTGCAGCAGCAAATCCTGTGGTATACTCGCCGGATTACTATCCATAACATCGGCCACAGTGTAGGTCTTTATCAAATCTTCCTCGGTAACGTTCATCCCTACTTCGCCCGCCTTTTTGACACCGACCTTGACCAGCATCGGCCCAACTACTTCCATCACAAATGTTGCCGACATAACGATCATAATAATAGTCTTGCCAAGTTCGTCGTTGAACTGTCGGCTGGCCAAAATAGCCAGACCAATTGCCACACCCGCCTGAGGCAGCAGACAAATACCCAGGTACTTACGAACCGGAACAGGCGCTGCCGAATAAGCGGCGCCAAGCCAGGAGCCGGCCACCTTACCCACAACCCTGGCAAGCGTATATACGACTATCATTACGACCAACCAGAAAGCTAATCTGCTAAATTCCATATGAGCGCCCGCCAGAACAAAAAACGAAATGTAAATTGGAGGAATAAACTTTTTGACAAGCTCAAAAAGGCTTTTGCTGCGTCGAGGCGCCAAATTGGCAATCGTTATCCCTAATGTCATAGCAGGTAAAATAGGGTCGATGTCGGGTATCATTGAAATACCAACAACAAGTAAAAGTGACGCCAATGTGAATTCAAGTATTTTATCTTCTGCTCTGACGAATTTTAACAGATAATATAACAGGACTCCGACCACAAATCCCAACAGTACCGCGGCAATAATTTCACCCAACAGCAAAAGTGTACTAAAAAAAAGCGAATTATGTCCTGTCCCCAAAAGTGCCTGAGCCCCCGTTGCCGCACCACGATACAGCACCAGAGCCAGAGCGTCATCCAGTGCGACAATGGCAAGTATCGCCGTGGTCAAAGGCCCCCTTGTCTTATACTCCCATAAGACATTTACAGTTGCTGCCGGTGCCGTAGCAGAAGCAATCGCACCGAGAACAAGCCCTACAGCGATTGAAGTCGACAGTTCATACTTAAACAGCCACATTGTAAGCGACGAACCGGCCGCCACCAACAAAAATGCCCCGAAACCCTGAGAGAAAAGAATAATAAAAAACTGCCTGCCATACTTCTTAAAGACGTCACCGCGAAGTTCACCACCTATCATAAAACCTATAATACCAAGGGCAAACATTGTGAACGGCCTGAGTTTCTCAATTGTCTCGGTGCTTATAATATGAAGAACATCTCCCAGAATAATCCCCACAAGAATGCACCCGACTACCTGTGGAATGCCGAGCTTTTGAAAAAGACGAGAGGCGAACGTCCCAAGAAGAACGATTACCCCGAACAAAAAGACCAGATTCAAATGTTCCGTACTCTCGGCAGTGGCGATAACAAACGAATAAATCATAGCAATTTCATCTCTACAATTTATGTCAATTACACATATTGACCGCTTTGTATATTATCGGCTTTTTGCTGCCGTTCCAACACTTCTGCGCTGAGTTGGCGATGAACGCTGCGAACATCCAAAAGGCCGGCAAATCTGTCTTCCTGGTCCGAAGCTGCGACAGGGACATGTTCGGTATCGAGCTTTCGCGCTTTCTCAAGGGCCCGCGATAACGGCATATCCGGCGTCACTTTCATAATAATCGGTTCGACAATATCCAACGCAACCAGCCATTCATTCAATTCCTGAGTTGTGAAGGTATTTCTGATACCATCCAGTGTTATAGCGCCTATCAGTTTCTTGTCATCGTCGACAACGGAATAATAAAAACTGTCGGTATCGCTGACCACTTTAATTACCTCACTCAGCGACATTCCTGCCGAAATAACCGGAACCTTCGTATCCATTACATCGCTGACTTCATAAGTCTTGATAAGGTCTTCCTCGGTAATATTCATGCCTACTTCACCGGCTCTTTTAGCCCCCGCCTTAAGGCATAACGGCCCTATGAACTGAAGTACGAAGACACCGATTATTATTACAGATAACATCGTATCCCTGATTTCGCCCTCAAATCGTTCGCTTGCCATAATCAACAGCGCAATAGCGATGGTTCCCTGCTGATACAAACAAAACCCAAGATATTTCCTGACTGTTGGTACGGCTTTTGAATATACACCACCCCAGAACGCCCCGGCTGTTTTACCGATAATGCTGCCGATAACATAAACACCGGCAAGCATCCAGATTTGCGGGTTCAGGCCGGATATATTCAGCCTGGAACCAATAATAACAAAAAACAAAACGTATATCGGTGGCGAGAACCTCCGCACAAGATCAAAACTTTTGATACTGCCACGGGGTGATATGTTTACCAAAGTTACCCCTAAAGCCATCGATGAAAGAATAACGTCCATGTGAAAACTTGATGCAAAGCCGATCGTTAGTATTATTATTCCTATGGTGAAGACCAGGATTTTCTCATTGTCGTCCAGGCGTTTAAGAATCGACCGCAACACAAACGCCGCCAGAACTCCTAAAACTAATGAGCCTATGATTTCCGTAAAGGCGTAAAACAGCAAGACCAACAATCCACCATCTGCCTGATGGCCTGTAATAAATCCCGCGATACTGACGCTGAATATATACAGCAGCAACGCCAGTGCATCATCAAGAGCAACAATCGCCATGAGCATTGTCGTTAACGGCCCACGGGTCTTGTACTCCCACAAAACGTTTACCGTAGAGGCCGGGTCTGTTGCCGCACAGATAGCCCCGAATACCAATCCAACTGCCAGCGAGGTCTGCCAGTCGGAAAAATAAAGCATTATCAAAAATGTCAGCCCCCCCACCAGCAGAAATGCCGTTATGCCTTCAAAAATTAAAATCGAGATGACCTGTCTGCCAAACTTTACGAAAACTTCACGTTTAAGCTCATTGCCAATTAAAAAACCAATAACCCCCAGCGCAAAGGTGTTAAACGGCTCAAGAACCTCGACCATCTGCGGCGAAATCAGTTTCAGCAAAGGCCCTAACACTATCCCTATTATGATGTAGCCGATTATCTGAGGAACCCGAAGTTTTTGCAATGTCCTTGCCGCAAGTGTCCCGAAGAATATCGCAAGACCTGTCAATAGAACAAGGTTGAGATTACCGGCTAAAGCTAAAAGACTCTCAGTTAATTCGGTCATATTTGCACCTTGTACCATAAGCAAAGATAATACCGCTGGTGTACTAAAAAACTTTATGTTAGCTTCTAAATCGGCTTTGTCAAACGATTTTCGCTTATCTTTCCCGTTGCCGGCCTGGATTACGTGGGCCGCTAAACTAATAGACTTTGAGAACTTTTGCGCTTATGTTATAGTATATCCAGTGTCGATAAATAAACTTGAATCACTATTGGTCCCAGGAGAATGCTGAAATGTCGCAGCAGAAACAAATCCAGCTAAAACTGCTGATTGCCGTTGTTGTAGTTGTCCTTGCAGTGGTATTTATCCAGCGTGCAATGCTGACCAGTCCCAAACCCCTGCTCTCGCAATCGCCGGCCAAGCCGGCAGCAACCGAGCATCAGCACCAACCGTCGATTTCGCAACCGGCTGTCGAAACCCCCCAGCCAGAGCAGCAACACCCTGAACCCGCGCCGATTCAGGTATCCGTCGAGCCGGCTGCCAAAATTACTGCAAAACCGGCAAAACCCGATGCCAATCCCGCCCAAAGCTCCAGGTTATACCTCACTGATATCATCCGGACCGCGGCAAGCTGGGGCCCGGCTCAGCGTTCCTGGTTTGGCAAAACGGCGCCGAATTTTACCTTGACCGACATTACCGGCCGCAGGCACAGTTTGAGCGATTACCAAGGCAAAGACGTTATGCTGGTCTTCTGGGCAACCTGGTGCGGCCCCTGCCTGGCAGAAATTCCACACCTCATTGCACTGCAGAATATTATGGGCAAAGACAAAGTGGCAATATTGGCCATATCATACGTAACACCCATCGAGACTACCGAAAAAGTCAAAGCGTTCGTGAAAAACAATCCGAGGATAAATTATACGATAATTTCGGCCCAACCCTCCTTTATGCCCATGCCCTACAGCGGTATTACCGCCCTGCCAAGTACGTTTTTCATAGATAAACGAGGCAAAATAAAGCTGGCCACCGAGGGTTTGCTGTCATTAAGTCATATGAAAGCCATATTGCAGGCCGAATGGCCATAAAACCGTCGTAGCTGTGAATTTTTAAAATTTTCTGGACAGGACCAAACGCGGCAGCTATAATATCGTATCTATAAATTGATGAATGATTAAGAATTAGAGGTACTTTTCATGGCACATAAAAAGGGACAAGGCTCTTCGAGAAACGGCAGAGACAGCAATCCGAAATACAGAGGCGTAAAGCTGTATGGCGGTCAGGCCGCAAAGGCAGGCTCAATCGTTGTCCGACAGTGCGGAACAAAGTTCTTTGCAGGCAATAATGTCAGTATGGGAAGGGACTTTACTCTCTTTGCCACCGCACCCGGAACTGTCCGCTTCCAGGGCCGAAAAATCCACATTGACCAATAACAAAAACCAAAAATAACCCAAAACACAAAAAAGGATGGTAATCACGCCATCCTTTTTTTATACACAATACGATATACGCAATACGCACGACGCGATACGAACAAAATGTTTATCGATGAAGCAAAAATCCAGGTCAAGGCCGGTAACGGCGGCAATGGTTGTCTCAGCTTCCGCCGTGAGAAATTCATCCCAAAAGGCGGCCCTGACGGCGGCAATGGCGGCAGAGGCGGAAATGTCTACATAGAGGCCGCCGAGAATCTCGATACCTTAATCGACTTTGCCGGCAAACACCACTGGCGCGCCCGCAATGGTATGGATGGCCAGGGAAGTAATAAATCAGGGGCTGACGGCCAGGACATGGTAATCAGCGTCCCGCCGGGCACTATTATATACGATATAGACCTGGACCTGATGCTCAAAGACGTCAATGAGATCGGCACCAGGGTCTGCATCTGCCGAGGCGGAAGAGGCGGAAGAGGCAATAAGACCTTCGCTACATCAATAAACCAGGCACCCAGACGAACCGAACGCGGCAAGAAGGGCCAGGAAAGAAATTTAAGGCTCGAACTCAAGCTCATCGCCGATGTCGGCCTGGTAGGTATGCCCAACGCCGGCAAAAGCACACTTGTTTCACGTTGCTCAGCGGCAAGACCGAAAATCGCCGATTATCCTTTTACCACTCTTGAGCCGGTACTGGGCATCGTTGAGCTGACAGATTTTCGCAGGTTCGTCATGGCTGACATCCCCGGCCTGATTGAAGGTGCCCATGACGGTATGGGCCTGGGATTCGAGTTCCTAAAACATATAGAAAGAACTACAATTCTGGCACACATTCTTGATATAATGCCGGCAGACGGCTCCGACCCTGTTGAAAACTACGCCAGGATTCGCCGGGAACTGGCGCAGTACAGCAAGGCTTTAGCCCGGAAAACTGAATTTATAGTTGCCAACAAGATTGACCTCGACCCGGACGGGAAAATAGTAAAGAAACTGGAAAAGAAGTTAAAAAAAACGATTTATCCGATTTCAGCGGTTACCGGCTCCGGGATCAGAGAACTAACCGAACTTTTGTGGCAAAAGGTAAAAAACAAGAATATGAACTACGAACTACTGCCGTAAGGCATGCTGTGCAGAATCACGAATCACGAATTATGAATATTATCGCAGTAGACATAGGCAATACAAATATCACGATAGGCCTGTTCCTTGCGGGCACAGAACAGTTTATCAAATCCATTCCCGGCCAATCTGAGACCGAATTAATCAATTGCTTAAAGTCTGCCTGGAAAAAAGTCCCCATCGCCAAAAGCTCAAAAGAAAAAAAACGTGATGGCGTAATTGTCGTAAGCTCTGTCAGGCCCGCCTGGACCAAACGCGTCCAGCAACTCATAAAAGAAACCCTGGACGAACAGATATATGTTTTAGGCAAAAGTGTACCCCTGCCGATGAAGCTCGCTGTCGATGAGCCTGCTAAAGTCGGCACCGACAGGATTGCCTCAGCAGTGGCAGCCTATGATGTCGTCGAAGGCATGGTCGTGGTAGCCGATTTCGGCACAACCGTAACTATCGACCTTGTTGACGATAAAGGTGTTTTCTTAGGTGGTGTGATATGCCCGGGCTTCGATATCAGTGCCAAAGCCCTGAAGGAAAATACCGCCCAACTGCCTAAGATAAAAATTTCCCGTCCGAAAATGCCATACGGCAAAAATACAACACAGGCCATAAATTGCGGCCTTTACTACTCGGCCATAGGGACACTGCGGGAGATAGTCGAACGTTATGCCGAAAAAATCGGCAAATGGCCCTACACGATAGTCACAGGGGCAGCGGCCGACATTATAAAAGACGACTGCGACTTCATAGACTCCTTTGTCCCCAACCTGGTCGTAAAGGGTATCGTCCTGGCATATCAAAAATACATTGAGGCAAAAATAGAGTAAGCTATTTGGAGAAAACCAATGGTATCACTGACAATACCGGATATTTTTTCCAGGGGTTGGTTTTGGTTAAGCCTCATGGCAATTATTGCCATAATTCATTATTTCTGGGGCAAAACTCCCACACCACCAAAGCCGAGCAAGTTTGCTACCAAGCACAAAAAGACTATTTGTAAGGCTACGGATATACTCATAATCTGTTTACTTTCAGTTTTTTTCTTATTACTCGTATTTCCTGCCATAAAACAAATATTCAATTCTTCTTCTGCTCCTCCAGAGATTCGATCATCCGCTATTCACTTTGCCTTGGCAGCTTTTCTTATAGTTATAATTGTTTGGTGTGGCATATCCGGTATGTTAATCGGAATGCTCTCTGTCTTTCACTCAAATCTTACAAAAGCCAAAAGAATTTTCTTACTTATTATCTGCCTTTTACCGTTACTCTTTTCAGTTATAGTCCTTCTAATTGAACCTGGAGAAGAACCTTGGGTGACAGTAGCGTTAACTCTTATATGTTCAGTAAATTGTTGGATTATTAACGCTCCCGCCATATTCCTCGGCAAACATTTTTTTCCGGTAGCTTGGGCCATTATGCGTAAATTACGCTGGGTATCGGGAGAATACCAGGGATGATTTGGACTGTTGAATTGAGGCAGCTATGAATACATTCGCCGCAGTTATGACCGGTAAAGGCACAGGGGCCATATCGACCATTCAGCTTTTCGGCGAAAGCGCCGACAGCGTCCTGAAAAAGATATTCAAGCCGGCTTGCGGCAAATTGGTAATATTCAAAACCGGCCAAATACTGCTCGGAAAAATCACTGAGGCAGGCGAAACCATCGACCAGGTAACTATCGGCTGTGAAGACTGCAACAACTTTGCCATAAACTGTCACGGCAATCCACTTATTGTCGCCGACATTATGCAACTGCTAAAAAAGCATGGCGCCAAGCTGTTAAGTGCCGAAGAGCTTTTAACAAAGATTTCCTCAGCCGAAAGTAAGCTCAATACAATCGCCCTTGAAGCCAGATTGGCCCAGCCGAAGGCAAAAACAATCCAGGGCACAAAAATAATCGCAAATCAGATAAAAGCCGGCCTGACTAAAAAAGCAAACCACTGGCTGTGGAATATAGACACAGCACCACTGGCCGAAATCACAGCCGATGTCGAAACCATACTCAAAAACACCCGGACCGCCGGACTGATTATCTATGGCTGCAAAGCAGTCATCACAGGCCCGCCGAACACCGGCAAAAGCACATTGCTGAACTGCCTGGCGGGAAAAGAAAAGGCCATTGTCGCCGATATCAAAGGCACAACCAGAGATTATGTCACCGCCCAGTGCCAAATCGATTCACTTTTTATAGAACTGATTGACACCGCTGGACTCGATGGAAAACTAACAGCCGGACCCGATTCGATTGACGCCGGTGCTCAGGCCAAAGCTGCCGAAATTTTGCAGCAGGCGGATTTGGTTCTACTCGTTTTAGATAACAGCCAACCGGCGGATCAGCTTGATAAGGGGCTTGCTGAAAAAATCGCCGGCAAAAAGATCCTGACGATATTGAACAAATCCGATTTGCCTGCCGAATTTGACACTAAGAAACTGCCCAAAGCCCTTGCCGCCACAGTCAATATAAGCGCAAAGCACAACACCGGAATCGAGGATTTGAAGCAAGGTGTCCGAAACCTTTGCGGTGTTATCGAATTCGATTTGCGGGCTGAAGTCTGTATAACAGGCCGACAGGAAAACCTGCTAAGCGAACTTCTCGGCGCAAAATCCAAAAAACAGGCCCGGCTTATCATAACAGAGTTGTTAAACGGCCGAATCCGTGTATAATCTGCACCTATGACTGGCAAAGACCAAAAACTAACGCCTGCGATGAAGCAGTTTCATCATTTCAAGCAAAAATATCCAGATGCAATTCTATTTTTCCGCATGGGCGATTTTTACGAGACCTTTTATGACGATGCTGTGGTCTGCTCGCGGGTCCTTGGCCTGACCCTTACCAGCCGAAGCAAAGGCAGCAACCCTATTCCCCTGGCTGGACTGCCATATCACGCAGTCGACGGCTATCTCAAAAAAATGCTCCAGGCAGGCTATAAGGTCGCTGTATGCGAACAGGTCGAAGACCCTAAAACGGCAAAAGGTGTGGTAAAACGCGATGTAGTGAGAATCATCACGCCCGGCACCCTCACCGACGATATGCTGCTGGACGCCAAAGAAGATAATTTTCTCTGCTCTGTTTCACTTGGGGCAAACAGCAACGCCGCGATTAGTTGGGTCGATATTTCGACCGGCCATTTTTTCGTCCAGGAATTACCTGAAAAAAGCCTGCTCGATGAACTGCTGAGACTGTCACCAGCCGAGTGCCTGCTTGCCGACAGACGAGGTGAATTATTCGAGGCAGAGACAAGGAAACTTGCCAAAGAAATCGCCCAGCTAACGGGAGCGGTCATAACCGAACGCCCCGCCTGGTACTTCGACCCTTACCAGGCCGGGCAGCGGCTGCTAAAGCATTTCGGCACAACAACTCTTGAGGGCTTCGGAATCATCGACGGCGACCAGACTATAACTGCCGCCGGTGCGATTATCGAATATCTCAATGAAACACAAAAGACCGCGCTCGGCCATATTTCAGCGCTTAAAAAAATCGAACACAAAAATTTCCTCCAGATTGACCCGGCCAGCCTGCGAAGTCTGGAGGTCTTGAGGACCATTCGCACCGAAAGCCAGAAAGGTACGCTTTTAGACTGTATCGACTGTACCCTTACCGGCATGGGCGGCAGGATGTTCAGAAACTGGCTGTGTATGCCGCTGTGCGACCTCGGCGCGATAGAGCTTCGCCAGGATGCGATAGAGCAATTAAAAGAATCCGAAACCGAGTTGACCCGGATTTGCAAATTACTTTCAAGTACCGCTGACCTTGAGCGAATTGCAGCCCGCATCAGTACGTTTCGCGCTGCCCCTCGTGATATGGTGGCCCTGGCAGCAACACTTAGGCGGATACCTGCACTGACAGAAGTTTTGCAAGGCTTTGATGCCGACCTGCTTGTTCAGTTGACACAAAAGAGCGACAGTATGGATGAATTAGCCCAGTTGATAGAGGCCGCAATCGAACCGGAACCTCCCTCGCATTTCAGGGATGGTGGTATCATAAGGGCCGGCTTCAACGAAGAACTCGATGGACTTCGCTCAATTTCCAAAGACGGCCAAAGCTGGCTCCAGAATTATCAAAAAGCCCAGGCCCAGCGAACCGGTATCGCAAATCTGAAAGTCGGCTACAATAAAGTCTTCGGCTACTATATTGAAATAAATCATTCCAAGGCCAACAAGGTCCCCGCAGACTATGTCAGAAAACAAACAATCAAAAATGCCGAGCGTTACATCACCGACGAGCTGAAACAATATGAAACCCAGGTACTGGGCGCCCTGGAAAAAGCGTTGGAGTTAGAGGTACGACTATTTGAGCAGGTCCGGCAAGAGGCCGCTAAGTATATAAACCGCTTGCAGCAACTTGCCAACGTCCTGGCTCAATGCGACTGCTTAAGTGCCCTTGCCCACCTGGCAAAGCGCAGAAATTACATCCGCCCCCGAATGACCGATGCCGGCACGCTTTACATAAACGAAGGCAAACACCCCGTCCTGGCCCAGATGCTCGGTTCGGAATTCGTCCCCAACGATATCGAACTTGGCGCCAAGGCTGGTGACTGCATGATTATCACAGGCCCGAATATGAGCGGAAAAAGCACGTATATCCGACAGACCGCCCTGCTGGTCCTGATGGCCCAGACGGGCTCTTTTCTGCCCGCCAAACAAGCGGAGATTGGAATAGTTGACAGGATATTTACCCGCGTAGGTGCATCCGACGAACTGGTTCGAGGCCGATCCACCTTTATGGTCGAGATGACCGAAACCGCCAACATCATCAACAACGCCACAGATAAATCACTTGTAATACTCGATGAGGTCGGACGCGGCACAAGCACATATGACGGCCTGTCACTTGCCTGGGCGATTACAGAACACATCGCGACTAAAATTAAATGCCGCACACTTTTTGCCACACATTACCATGAATTGACCGAACTTGCTGAATTGTTCACTAACATCAAAAACTGCAATGTTGCTGTCCGTGAGTGGGCCGACCAGGTCGTATTCCTGCACAAAATCCTACCCGGCGGCACAGATAAAAGCTATGGCATACACGTAGCAAAACTGGCAGGCGTACCGAAATCCATACTCGAACGCAGTAAAGAAATTATGGCTGAACTGCAAAGCACCTTTCAGAAAGAAGCCGGCGGCGTGCATTTATCAAAGTTGAAAACAAAAGACGACTCCGACTCCCTCTTCGTCCAGAAACACAAATCCGTCCTTGACAAACTTGCTTCCACCGACGTCAATAATCTTACACCAATTGAAGCAATAAACCTGCTCAGCCAGATAAAGGATGAAATAAAAGAAAAGACGACAGAGAACGGATGACAGTAGACCCTTACGCTGAGCGTTTCCATGCCGAAAGTTTATTTATTTTCCGAACATGCAATACTTGCCTGCGTGTCACGCCACGAACCATTATTTGTTTGTTGGCCAAACCCTGGTCGATACCGTCCAGAATTACATCCAGCTTGCCATAGCTGATTCCTATAGCACACTCATCGGTAATACCCTTGGTCATGTCCGGAGAAGACCTCTGCTCTTGTATTTCGCGAGGCAAATCCAGATACTTTGCCAGTTGACGAACCTGTGTTTTATATAGGCCGTTAATCGGTGAAAACGGCATATCGTCTATACCGCCTTTAACGAACCACCCCACCATACATTCCGAGCGGTTTGCCGCACCAAGTATTATGTGGTTTCCTTCTTTAGCCTGCTGTTCCAGGTACTTTCGTCGATAGGTATGCCGGGCGTTAAAGCCTGCTTCGATATGACGAACCGTATTATTGTAAACAAACCTTTTTAGTTTATTCCATTTGGGATTGTCTTTGTGCAATGCACTGACAAAAGGCCGTTCCAATCCAAACAAATGATGCAGGCTCCCATTCAGATACCGGTTCATAAAACCTGATACCGACATCAGCCGCATAATCAAAGGCGAATAAATCCGCTGCTTGCGCATCGCCGGCTCAATATCATGCAGCTTCAACTCGATGCCCAGCCAGTCAGCCATTAGTTTAGCTTTTTGCATCGAGGCTTTTTCATTATCGCGGTCGTAGAGGTAATAACCCATAACGTGTTTTTTGCCAAGTGCCCGCACAGCCAATGTCGCAAGAACAGCCGAATCTATACCACCGCTGATACCTATCAATACTTTCTGCGCAGAATTGTCTTTTACAAGTATTTTTATTCGTTCCTCGATGTTTTTCGCCACGCTCTTTGTATCTATTTTTAAGAACGACCGAGAAAACGCCATAAAATCTCCCTGCCTTTAGTAAACCAACATCGCATCTTAATAAGAAAAAACGCATTATAAATTGCTCCGAATAAAATATCAAACTTTTTTCTATTGCCCCGCATCATCTAACATATTTTAGACTTTGTAATCGATTCGTATTTATGTACAATAGTTTCTCAAAAATTCAGGTATGTAATTAGTCCGCTCACTATTTTCAGGAGAAACGCAGTGGAAAAAAAACTAATCAATTCTAACCTTTCAGGCCAAAAACTTTTAGCAGTCGGCATATTTATTTTTGCTGTTCTTTCGGCACCGCTTACTATTGCTTCGCAGCAAAGAGATTATAACGGCCCTTACACCGGCGACCATTTAAGCCGTGTAGCCTTTCCTCTTGGCGGCATAGGGGCTGGAATGATTTGCCTCGAAGGCACCGGCGCCCTGAGCCATGTCTCGCTCTACAATACGCCGGACATCTTCAAAGAACCCTGTACGTTTTCAGCCATTAGCATAAAAGGGGGAAAAAATATTGCCAGAGTACTCCAGGGCCCTCTTTCATCATGGAAACTCTTCGGTGATCCCGGAAGCGGCAGAGGCTCAGCACATACCAATTACGGCTTGCCGCGATTCGCGGAAGCAACTTTTCAAGCTCGTTTTCCCTTCGCTAACATAGACCTTCAGGACCCGAAGATTCCGCTCAAAGTTCAAGTTACAGGATGGAGCCCCTTTATCCCCGGTGACGCCGACAACTCAAGCCTGCCGGTAGCTGCCTTGGAATATCAGTTCACAAATCCGACCAGCCGAACCATAGAAGCCGTCTATTCTTTTAACACCAAAAACTTCATGAGTGACAAAAGATTTGGAGGCAACGTCTCAAGCACAAAAAACGGCTTCCTGCTATCTCAACTGGAAAACAAGGGAAAACCATGGCGCACAGGCTCCTTTGCCGCCTTTGTCGATGACCCCGACACTAAGGTCAATTGCGCCTGGTTTCGCAGCGGATGGTTCGACTCTCTGACTATGGCATGGAAAGATGTCCAAAAAGGAAAGTACTACGATAAGGCCCCGCCAACCGAAGGAAACCCCAGTCCCGGAGCAACCATTTTTGTACCCTTCAAATTAAAACCAGGCCAGAAAAAAACTATCAAGCTTATGTTATGCTGGTATGTCCCTGAAAGTAATCTACGAGTACACAAGGACCCGGAAATTAAAGAGTCTTGCGACTCCGATAGTGCCTGTGCATCGACCGATGCTTGCGGGCCGAAAACGCCTCTCAATTACAAACCATGGTACTCCGGCAGATTCAAAAATATTACAGAAGTAGTCGACTACTGGCGGGACAACTATACAGACCTGCAAAAGAAGAGCCGTCAATTCAGCGATTGTTTCTATGACACCACATTGCCGCCGGAAGTCATCGAGGCGGTAGCCGCCAATCTGACAATATTAAAGTCCCCCACCGTCCTCCGCCAGACCGACGGCAAGCTCTGGGCCTTCGAAGGATGCAACGACAATAGCGGCTGTTGCCCCGGCTCGTGCACTCACGTCTGGAACTATGCCCAGGCCATCCCGCATCTGTTCCCGGATTTGGAGCGGACCCTGCGACAAACAGAGTTCCACGAGTCACAGGCCGCCGATGGTATGCAGCAGTTCCGTTCCGCGATACCAATTCGCCGCGTTGTTCCTCACTATAAACACGCCGCCGCCGACGGCCAGCTTGGCGGCATTATGAAAATCTACCGTGACTGGCGAATAAGCGGCGATACCGAATGGCTAAAGAACATCTGGCCAAAAGTAAAACAAAGCCTGGACTATTGCATAGAAGCCTGGGACCCGGAACATAACGGCATTTTATCAGAGCCCCACCACAACACTTACGACATCGAATTCTGGGGCCCGGACGGTATGTGCTCCAGCTTCTATCTCGGCGCACTAAAAGCCGCTATCGAAATCGAGAAAGCTCTCGGTGACCAGGACCCGCTCTACGCGATACTGTTCAAAAAGGGACAAAAATATGTCAACAAAAAGCTTTTCAACGGCGAATATTTCTATCAAAAGATTCAATGGAAAGGCTTGAGAGCAAAAAATCCAACCAAAACGGCAGTTCTGCCATGGGGCGGAAAGTATTCGTCCGAAGCCATTGCATTGCTTGAAAAAGAAGGCCCAAAATATCAATATGGAACTGGCTGTCTTTCTGACGGTGTGCTTGGCTCATGGATGGCAAGGGTTTGCGGCCTCGACGAAATCCTGAATGAGAAAAAAATTGCCCGCCATCTCAATAGTGTCCACAAATACAACTTTAAAAAGGATCTTTCGGAACACGCAAATCCGCAACGTCCCGGCTATGCCGCAGGCAGTGAAGGAGGACTGCTGCTTTGCTCCTGGCCAAAAGGCGGACAGCTCAGCCTGCCTTTTGTTTACAGCAACGAAGTCTGGACAGGAATCGAATACCAGGTCGCCTCGCACCTGATGATGCAGCAAATGACAGACAAGGGCCTGGAAATCGTCAGGACATGCAGAGACAGATACGACGGAAGGATCCGCAACCCATTCAACGAATATGAGTGCGGCCACTGGTACGCAAGGGCAATGTCGTCATACGCAATGCTCCAGGCACTAAGCGGTGCACGCTATGACGCCGTCGAAAAAGTCCTGTACCTAAAGCCCACTATAAAAGGCGATTTCAAAAGCTTTCTTTCCACAGCTTTCGGCTACGGAACCGTCGGTGTAAAAAAGGGCAAGCCCTTCTTCGATATCTGTCAGGGTAATGTCCCGATCAAACGTATAGAGTATTCCGCCAAATAAACAGTTTTGTCAGTTACAGGAGTATTGCCATGAAAAGTAATTCAGTTTTACCACGGTCGTTTAGTTTAAGATTTGTGTCGGTTTTTGTAGTTATTTTCGCTGCTTTTTTAGCATCGCCGGCTATCGCCGGTCAGCAACGTGATTATAACGGCTCTTACAGCGGCGACCATTTAAGCCGTGTAGCTTTTCCTCTTGGCGGCATAGGGGCGGGGATGATTTGCCTGGAAGGCGCCGGCGCCTTGAGCCACGTCTCGCTATATAATCAGCCTGACATCCACAATGAACCTTGTACGTTTTCAGCTATTTACATAAAAGGCAAAACAATCGCCCGCGTACTCGAAGGCCCGTTTCCTTCCTGGAAGCTTTACGCCAATCCCAGAGTCGGCGTCGGTTCCGGCCGAAGAACTCACGGCCTGCCTCGATTTGCGGAAGCAACCTTCAATACTCGTTTTCCTTTCGCTGTCATAGACCTCGACGACCACAAAATCCCTCTGAAAGTCAGAGTCACTGGCTGGAGCCCCTTTGTCCCCGGCGATGCTGATAATTCAAGCCTGCCTGTAGCTGCTCTGGAATATCAGTTTGAAAATCCAACTAACCAAACCATAGAAGCGGTCTATTCTTTTAACTCGAAAAATTTTATGGCCGACCAGTGGGATGGTGTAAGTGAGATCACAAGAACCAAAAATGGTTTTCTGCTCACTCAATTGGAAAACAAGAAAAAGCCATGGCGTCGAGGCACCTTTGCAGCTTTCGTCGACGACCCCGCCACAAAAGTCAACTGCGCCTGGTTCCGAGGCGGATGGTTCGACTTTCTGACTATGGCATGGAAAGATGTCGAAGAAGGAAACTACTACGACAAGGCACCGGTAACAAAAGTTAATCAAGAGTCCGGGGCAACAATTTTTGTACCCTTCAAATTAAACCCAGGCCAGAAAAAAACCATCAAGCTGATGTTATGCTGGTATGTTCCGGAAAGTGACCAGCGGCGTGGTAAGGACACAGAAACTAAACAGACTTGCGCCTCCGGCAGTTCCTGTGCACCAAACCAGGCTTGCGCCCCGGAAGCACCTCTCAATTACAAGCCCTGGTACTCCGGACGATTCAAAAATATTACACAAGTCGCTGACTACTGGCGAGACCATTATACAGCATTACAAAATAAGAGCCGTCAATTCAGCGATTGTTTTTACGACACGACACTGCCGCCGGAAGTCATCGAGGCTGTAGCCGCCAATCTGACAATACTCAAGTCACCCACCGTCCTTCGCCAGACCGACGGCAAACTCTGGGCCTTTGAGGGCTCCAATAATGACCGCGGCTGCTGTGCCGGCTCCTGTACCCACGTCTGGAACTATGCCCAGGCAATCCCGCATCTGTTCCCGGATTTGGAGCGGTCGCTGCGACAGACAGAGTTCAACGAGTCACAGGCCGATGATGGCATGCAGCAGTTCCGCTCTGCCCTGCCTATTCGAACCGGCGTTGTTCCTGGCTATAAACACGCCGCTGCCGATGGCCAGCTTGGTGGTATTATGAAAATCTACCGAGACTGGCGCATAAGTGGTGACACCGAATGGCTAAAGAACATCTGGCCAAAAGTAAAGCAAAGCCTGGACTACTGTATCGAAGCCTGGGACCCGCAGCATAACGGCGTTTTATCAGAGCCCCACCATAACACTTACGACATCGAATTCTGGGGCCCGGACGGCATGTGCTCCAGTTTCTATCTCGGCGCACTTAAGGCCGCTATTGAAATCGGAAAAGCTCTCGGCGATGACAACCCACTCTATGCAACACTTCTGAAAAAAGGACAAAAATACGTCAACAATGAACTTTACGACGGCGAGTACTACTATCAAAAGATTCAGTGGAAAGGATTGCGAACCCCGGACCCTACACAAACGCAAACTTCAGATTCCAAAGAAAAAAACAGCTTCCCCGAAGTCCTTGAACTGATTAAAAAAGAAGGGCCAAGGTATCAATACGGCACCGGTTGCCTCTCTGATGGTGTACTCGGCTCCTGGATGGCAAGGGTTTGCGGCCTTGAAGAAATTTTGGATGAGAAAAAGATCGCCAGCCATCTCAAAAGTGTTCACAAATACAATCTGAGGAAGAACCTCTTAGAGCACGCCAACACACAGCGGCCTTCCTATGCCGCCGGCAATGAAGGCGGCCTGCTCCTCTGCTCATGGCCCAAAGGCGGTCAGTTGAGTCTGCCATTCATCTACAGCAACGAAGTCTGGACAGGCATCGAATATCAGGTCGCCGCCCACCTGATGATGCACGGGATGATCGAACAGGGCCTGGAAATCGTAAGGATATGCAGAGACCGATATGACGGCAGGGTTCGCAACCCGTTCGACGAATACGAGTGCGGCCACTGGTATGCAAGAGCAATGTCTTCATACGCAATGCTCCAGGCGCTCAGCGGCGCACGTTACGACGCGGTTGAAAAAGTCCTGTACCTGAAGCCGGCTATAAAAGGTGATTTCAGGAGCTTTCTTTCCACCGCTTTCGGCTACGGCACCGTCGGTGTAAAAAACGGCAAACCTTTCTTTAAGGTGGTCCAGGGCGATGTCCCGGTCGAGCGTATCGAGTATTCTGCCAGGTAAAGAGTTTGGTCTAATGAGCATCTGTTTCTTGCAATCGGTGGTATTCGCGGTATAATGCTTCTTTTATACTGTTTTGAATTAAAGAGGGCATTATGGGCAAAATTACCAAACTCGAAGACATCGTATCGCTGTGTAAGCGAAGAGGTTTCATATTCCAATCCAGTGAGATTTACGGCGGACTGGCAAGCTGCTATGATTACGGCCCGCTTGGCGTCGAATTGAAGAACAACGTCAAAAAAGCCTGGTGGAAGGCCACCGTCCAGATGCGCGACGACATTGTCGGCCTTGATTGCAGCATCCTCATGCACCCGCTGGTCTGGAAGGCTTCAGGCCACGCAGACAAATTCGCCGACCTTATCGCCGAATGCAAAAAGTGTAACACCCGAACACGCGTCGACCACCTCACTGACCACGCCGAAGAACACACCGACCACATTTCAATCGACACCGCACAGGCTAAGCCTCACGATTTGAGCAATAAGGTCTGTCCCGCCTGCGGCAAAATCGGACAGTTTACAGAACCAATGCCCTTCAAACTCATGTTCGAAACCCAAATGGGCGCAAACGTCGATGACTCCATGACGTTGTACCTAAGGCCCGAAACCGCCCAGGGAATCTTCGTAAACTTCAAAAACGTTCTCGACACTACCCGTGTCAAAATCCCTTTCGGAATCGCCCAGATAGGCAAAAGCTTTAGAAACGAAGTAACCACCAAGGCCTTCATCTTCCGAACCCGTGAATTCGAGCAGGCAGAAATCGAGTTCTTCTGCGAACCCGGCACCGACGAAAAGTGGTACGAGCACTGGAAAGAGATTCGCTTCAACTGGTATACCGACCTGGGTATCAAAAAAGACAACCTGCGATTCCGCGTCCACGACCCTGATGAACTCGCCCATTACGCAAAGGCCTGCGTTGATGTCGAATACAAATTCCCGTTCGGCTCAGGCGACTGGCAGGAACTCGAAGGCATTGCAAACCGCACCGATTACGACCTTCGCCAGCACCAGCGTGGAATCAGAACGCTAAATAGCTGGTTCGAAAATAATGGCGACCTGACAAAAATCGATCTGAAAGACGAGTCCGAAGATTATCATAAAGGCCCATTGTCGTATTTCGACGAGCAGGCCAAAAAACGGTACATCCCCTACGTAATTGAGCCAAGTGCCGGCATCGACAGAAGCACCCTCGCTTTCCTGGTCGATGCCTACGACGAAGAAGAGGTCCGCGGCGAGACACGCAATCTGCTTCGCTTCCACCCGAGGCTTGCGCCAACCAAGGTCGCTGTTTTCCCATTAGTCAAAAAGGACGGCATGCCCGAAATAGCCCATAACATCTTCGATGACCTCAAGGAACACTTCACCTGTTTTTATGACCAACAAGGCGCCGTAGGCCGGCGATACCGCAGACAGGACGAGGCCGGCACACCATTCTGCCTCACCGTTGACGGCCAGACAACAGAGGACCAGACCGTCACCGTACGCGACAGAGACTCTATGGAACAGGTCAGAATTTCTACCGACCAACTCTTGACCCACCTCCGCCAAAAACTGGAAATATAAATGGAGATTAACGCACATCTTTATGAAACTTTCTCAGGGGTTAAAATAAATGCAAAATAACGCTAAAACTTACATTGCCGAATTAAAAAACCACGTTGGAAAAAAAGTCACTCTTGCCGGCTGGCTTTATCGCGGCCGCTCCAGCGGCAAGATACAGTTCCTGATCGTTCGTGACGGCACCGGCATGTGCCAGTGCGTAGCCGAAAAAGGCAAAATCCCTGATGACACATTTGACCAATTGAAACGCCTCGGCACAGAATCCTCTCTTATTGTAACCGGCCTTGTCCGCGCGGACGAAAGAAGCGTCGGCGGCCATGAACTGGCCCTGACTGACGCAGAAGTAATTGCCCACGCAGATGGCTACCCAATCACCCCAAAATCGCACGGCCCGGATTTTCTGCTCAAGCACCGCCACCTGCACCTGCGTTCCCACCGCCAGTGGTGCATCGGTAAAATACGTCACACCCTCGTCGATGCCATCCGCCGGTTCTTCAACGACAACGGCTTCACATTGATAGACACCCCAATCTTTACCGCTATGGCAGGCGAAGACAAACAATCGCTGTTCGAAGTAGACTATTTCGGCGACTCCGTCAACCTCACCCAGACCGGCCAACTGCATCTCGAATCAG
>SDBV01002182.1_pt1 | contig 29298 bp, 25 predicted proteins | sample 2277081 | NCBI WGS metagenome assembly SDBV01 (sample SAMN10402039, study PRJNA504765) | marine sediment metagenome | isolation source: marine sediment core GS10_PC15, 223 cmbsf | place: Arctic Ocean: Southern Knipovich Ridge | collected 2010
CCTTGCTGACTGTCTGTTTGTATGGCTTTCACTTCCCTCCGTTTGCGGAATGTGGACTTCTGAGGCCGTGGCACCGAGGTACTACTACCTCGGGGACGGGGGGGGCGAGGGCGTATGTGTAGTCGTCATTGGAGGGGGCTTTGGCGGCGGCGGTGGCGGCGGCTTCGGCGGCGGCGGTGGCGGGGGTCTTCGCGGCGGGCAGCTGGGTGTACTCGAGTTGCTGGGTCCAGGCTCCCCTCAGATTGAATTCCGGGTCGGTGAACTTCCACCTCAGATTGGTCTTCTGGGTGTCACGAATCCGCAGATCTCCGGCGGCCTTGCCGGAACCACGACCGGTGGTCAATTCGGCGCCGGTGCTGGTGCTACCGGGGTGACAAGCGCAGGTCTGGGCGGTGTCGGTCTCGGCGGCGGTGGCGGCGGCCTGTTCGGCGGCGGCGGTGGTGGCGGCGGCGGCCTCTTCGGCGGCGGTGGCGGCCTTGGCGGTGGCGGTGGCGGCGGCCTTGGCGGAGGTGGTGGCGCAGGGGTGCCGCCTGCGGTGATCGTGGTCATTCTTAATACTATTCCGAGGACAACGGACGCCCAGGGGGCGATCCTCAGCTACCTCGACTATAACCCGATGACCAACCAGCTCATCTACCACGATATCCCCAGCCATCAGGCCCTGCTCGAGCAGCAGTTGTATCACCTGGACCGGCAGGTGAAGATGGTCTCCATTGAAGCGAAGTTTCTTTCGGTCAGCATCAACGACATCAAGCACTTCGCTCTTGACTGGGATTTTAATTTGAGCGACCTGAACACCCGGGACCGGCTGGATGCGAACGCAATCACCAGCGCCGACTTCTTTGGAGCCGGGGGCGCCACTGGTGGTGCTGCTGGTGGCGCTGGCGGACTTGGTGGAATTGGCGGCGCAGCTGGTGGTGCGGTCGCGCAGGTGACCCCGGCAGTCGACCCGTTCACCGGCGTTCCCACCCTTAGAAATACCGTCACAAGCTCGACAATCGGGAGGGATTTTACTACGAGCCTTCAGGGGGTGATCGATGCAATTGTCGGGCCGGAGGCGGGACTGAATGCGGCCGTGGCGATAATCAAGAATGACGACCAAGACATGCTGGATATAGCTATCCGGGCCCTGGAGGCGTACGACAGCACAAAACTGCTTTCCGCGCCCCGTGTGACGACGATGAACGGCAAGCCGGCAATGATTGCAAATGTCTTTCAACGGGCAATGAAGGTCTCTGAAACTTTCTTCACGGTACCTTTCGGTGGGCAAATCGGGACTACTGGAAACGTGCTGACCTTCAGCACTCCGCAAATCATTACAATTAGCAACGGGATTACGCTGAGCGTGACACCCCGGGTCGGAGACGACAACAGCATTCGCTTGTGGTTGATGCCGACGGTTGTGGACCGGCTGGCCGACACGATTTATGAGACAACACCTCCATCTGTAGGTGGCGGGCTAACACAGACCACCCAGAATTTCCTTCCGAATTTTGAGGTGAAAAGCGTCTGGTCCAATGTGATTATTGAGAACGGCGGCACTCTGGTCCTGGGCGGGCTCGTCGAAGACGAATCCCGGGAAGCCACGGAACGGACTCCCTGGCTGGCCGATATCCCGATCATTGGGCATCTGTTCAAGCAGGAAGACTCTGCAAAAAAGCAGCAGAGCTTGCTCATCTTCGTAACGGCGAGTATCATCGATACGACCGGAGCAAGGGTTCTGACCGACTGAACCAACGCGAGTCGGACTAGGAAATCAGAAAAGAGATTCGCAAAGCCCCCACCATTCGAAACGGTTGGGGGCTTTGATTTATCTGCGGACATTCTCCAACGACTTGGGACAATAGGATGATGGATCCTGACAAGACGACCGGGGCATTGATGCGTTTCGGTTACAATGCCGCCCTGCACATCGCCTCACCGGGCCTCGCCGCGTGTTACCTGGCCGCCTGCCTGAAAGACCGCAAAGCTGGGGTTCTCTGGCGGAGGCTTGGATTCTTCGCATCGCCCGAGGATCCTGAAAACCGGGAAAGCATCTGGGTCCATGGAGTTTCCGTCGGGGAGGTCCAGATGGCGAGCGCACTGCTGCCGGCGTTGGAAAAAGAGCTTCCTGTGTATCAATGGCTCGTTTCGTCGTCGACTGCAGCAGGTTTCGACCTGGCGCAGCGGAAGATGGGGGAACATCGATCGCTTCTTTTTCCAATTGATCTCCCGTTTTCAATCAGCCGTTCTTTGAGATACAACCTCCCTCGAGCGGCGATCCTCTTGGAGACGGAGCTATGGCCGAACTTCATTCGGATGGCCTCGAGCAGAGAAGTCAAGTTGCTGCTGGTAAACGGCCGACTATCGGACCGGCACTTCCCGACTTACAGGCGATTTGCGCCGCTGTTCCGGGACCTGCTGGCTCGGTTCGATGGGATCGCCGCCCGAAGCGACGAGGATGCGGAGCGGTTCTTGAGCTTGGGGGCATCACCCGAGAGGATGACCGTCACCGGCAATCTCAAATTCGCTCAGACATTAGCGCAGTCGGTGGAGCCCTTCGACGAGGCCCTGTGGCCGGAGGGTGTCATCCTTTGGATTGCCGGGAGCACCCACCCGAGCGACGAAGAAGTGGTACTGGCCGCCTATCGAAAAGCGGCGGAGCAGGTTCCCCAACTGAAACTGGTCCTGGTCCCCAGACACCCAACGCGATTCCGCGAGGCTGAAAGAGATGTGGTCCGGGCCGGATTCACCTGTCGGCGCCGTTCGACATTAAGTGGTGGCGAGAGATTGGAAGAGCAAGTCCTGCTCGTTGATTCAATCGGTGAGTTGACGAGATTCTATGCCCGCGGCGACATCACGTTTGTAGGAGGCACATTCTCTCCGAAGGTTGGCGGCCACAACCTGCTGGAACCGGCCGCGTCGGGGAAACCGGTCCTCTTCGGACCGCACGTCGAGAAAACTCGCGATGAGGCGGCGCTCCTGCGAAAGATCGGAGGGGGTTTTTCCGTTTCCGGTGTGACGGAAATGGCCGACATCGTAACGCGTCTCTCTCAAGACAAAGGAGAGAGAGACGACAGCGGGAGGAAATCACAAGGAGTGGTGGAAAGCGGGCGGGCGATTCTCGACCGCACGATCGAGTTTATCGTGGGCCGCATGAAGACCGGACAAGATCGGTGACCTCCTTGTGAATCGGAATCCGATGTGATAGGATGAGAGCCGGCCGGAAAGATGTCCGGTATTGTTATATCGATAGCGAATGTTGGAAGTTGACTTGGTGCGAGTTTTTCAAAAGGCGGACTTTTTTTGGCAATAGACCTGAAACAGACTGCTCATATTGCCAGGCTCTCGCGGCTGCAACTGGGTGATCAGGAACTCGAAAATATGAGCGCGCAGCTCAGCCGGATACTTGAGTATTTCGAGCAGCTCAATGAACTGGATACCTCAAACGTCGAACCCTTGGCGCATCCTCTTCCCCGAGTGAATGTGTTCCGTGAGGATGAACTTTGTCCCTCCCTTCCATTGGAAGATGTCCTTGCGAATGCTCCCGACCGGGAAGGAAATTACTTCAAGGTCCCCAGGATTATCGAATAGGTGAGACCCCGCCGCCTTTTCTTCTGTTCTTTCCTCCTGCAGTTCTGTTTCCCTCGGAATGTGAGCCGGATTCCTTTCGGGCTCGGAGACGAAGTGTTTTCAGTTGATTTGAAGACTTGAGATGACCGTGACGACCAACAGACAATTGCTAAACAGAAGCGCAACGGATATTGCGCAGATGATCCGCGAGGGCGAGCTCTCGTGTGAAGAGGTCGTGCGGACTTTCCTGGAACGGATTGAAGCCGTTGATGGACAGGTCGATGCATTTGTGACCGTGACCGCTGAAAATGCTCTGGGGGCGGCTAAGAAATTCGATTCGAACGGATCCGCGCGAAAAGGAATAAGTCGCTTATCAGGCGTGCCGATAGCTGTCAAGGACAACATGTGTACACGCGGCGTCCTGACTACATGTTCGTCCAAGATATTGGGGAATTTTGTCCCCCCTTATACGGCGACCGCAGTCGAGAAGTGTGAGGCGGCCGGATTGATCTGTATTGGGAAGACCAACCTCGACGAGTTCGCAATGGGATCTTCGACCGAGCATTCCGCCTTCAAAACGACCAAGAATCCTTATGGCCTGGATCGAATTCCGGGCGGGTCAAGCGGAGGGTCGACTGCCGCAGTCGCGGCGTTGATGGCACCGCTCGCTCTTGGATCGGATACGGGCGGCTCCATCCGCCAACCGGCTTCCCTGTGCGGTGTTGTGGGAATGAAGCCCACTTACGGACGGGTTTCACGGTATGGCCTTGTCGCTTTTGCCTCCTCGCTCGACCAGATCGGCCCTGTGGCGCGGAACGTCACCGACGCTGCACATCTGTTAAACATCATCTCGGGGCACGACCCGATGGACTCGACGTCCGCCGATATGCGCGTGCCGGACTTTACGAAAGGACTCGCTTCCGACCTGAAAGGAATTCGGATCGGTTTTCCTCCGGAATACTTCGGAGAAGGGCTCGACAAAGAAGTTCGCAAGAGCATCGAGGAAGCCATTTGCGTTATGGAGTCTCTTGGCGCTGAACGGGTAGAGATTTCATTGCCCCACACTAAGTATGCGGTTGCTACGTATTATATCGTCGCGATAGCGGAAGCGAGCTCCAATCTCGCTCGGTACGACGGCGTTAAATACGGTATGCGGGCAGAGACCCCGGAACTATTGGAGATGTACGAGAAGACTCGCGCGGAAGGTTTCGGGGCCGAGGTGCGGCGTCGAATCATGTTGGGCACTTACACGCTGAGTTCGGGATACTACGACGCCTACTATCTGAAAGGCCTGAAAGTCCGGCGCCTCTTCGCCCAGGACTTTGAACAAGCCTTTGAGAAATGCCATGTTATCGTAACGCCGGCATCGCCCACTCCCGCGTTCAAAGCGGGAGAGAAGCTGGCGGATCCGATCCAGATGTATCTGAGCGATATCTATACTATCCCCGCTAACCTGGCGGGCCTGCCGGGAGTTTGCGTGCCGTGCGGGTATTCAAGTGAAGGTCTTCCTATTGGACTTCATATCACTGCGAATGCGTTCGATGAGGAAACCCTCCTTAAAGCCGCTCATGCGTACGAGCAGGCCAGAGGGTTTGAATTGAAACCGCCGGTTGTTTGAACAGGATGATTTCGAGATGGCCCTGAAAGCGGACATTGGACTGGAAGTCCACGCGGAACTATCCACGAAGACGAAGATCTTCTGTGGGTGTCCGACAACCTTCGGATCGGATGCGAACACCCAGGTGTGCCCGGTGTGTCTGGGGATGCCGGGTGTGTTGCCTGTTATCAACCGGAAGGCGGTGGAGTATGGGCTGCGTGCAGCGATCGCATTGCACTGCGACATCGCTCCCCGCTCCCTTTTCGACAGAAAGAACTATTACTACCCCGACCTCCCGAAGAATTACCAGATATCCCAGAACTACGCGAACCTGGGCACGGGAGGATACGTGGAGATCGAGGTCGACGGCAAGTCGACGAAGATCGGTATCGTCAATATCCACATTGAAGAGGACGCGGGGAAAAATATTCATCCGGAGGAAGGTGATGCTGACTACAGTCTCGTAGACTTCAATCGAACCGGAGTCCCTCTGCTGGAAATTGTCTCCGAGCCGGATATGTACACTGTTCCGGAGGTGGACGCCTACATGGAGACCTTGAAGAATCTGCTCGAATACCTCGAGGTCTCGGACTGCAAAATGCAGGAAGGCTCGCTCCGGTTTGAGGCGAGTATTTCAATGCGCCCTGTGGACTCGCCGACATTGGGGAAGAGGGTGGAAATAAAGAACCTGAACTCTATGCGAGCGGTCCGGCGCACAATCGAATACGAAATGGAACGGCAGGCGGCGGCGCTGGCCGCAGGAGAAGAGGTAGCGCAAGAAACACGTCTGTGGAACGAGGCGAAAGGCGTTACCGAGCGGATGCGCACGAAAGAGGAAGCCCATGATTACCGCTATTTCCTCGAGCCCGATCTTATGCCGTTGGAGATTTCTCCGGAATGGATTGGCGAAATCACACGGTCGCTTCCGGAGTTGCGCGGCGCGCGGCGGAAACGATTCGTTGACCAGTACGGTCTTCCTGAATACGACGCAGAGGTCCTGACCGCCGCAAAGTCCATGGCGGATTTCTTCGAGGATACGGTTTCCTTGCGCCGCGATCCGAAGAAGGCGAGCAATTGGGTCATGGGGGAACTTACTTTCCGGCTCAACGAAACGGGGAAAGAAATCGAAGATTGCCGGATGACTCCAACCGCCTTGGCGGAATTACTGGAATTGATCGATAATGGAACCATCAGCGGAAAGATCGCGAAGGAAGTCTTTGCAGATGCTTTCCAGACCGGGAATTCGCCTCAGAAAATCGTGCAAGAGAAGGATCTAGGCCAGATCGCAGATGAGGATGTTCTGCTTCAAACCATTCGAGAGGTTATCGAACGAAATCCTGAACCGGTCCGGGATTTCCAAAACGGCAAGGAAAAAGCTCTTGGGCGGCTGGTGGGGGAAGTAATGAAAGCCACCCGGGGCAAGGCAAATCCCCAGTTGGTAAATCAACTATTTATAAAGGAGCTTCAAAAATAGCTAAGACAGTTACGAATCCAGACTCAGAAAAGGAAAGCGCCCTTGAAATCAGGGCGCCCGGCCAGTCGGAAGATCCGCAGGCCGTTGCCTGCGAAATAGCTCGCGCCGCCGATGCGAAAAAGGCGTTGGAAACCCTCGTTCTGAATCTCAAGGATCTTTCCACCTTTACTGATTACTTTCTCATAACTTCGGCACGATCCGCCCCGGCGATACAGGTAGTGGCTGAAAGAATCCAGGAACGGCTCAAGGAATTGGGCGTTCCACTTCTTCACCGCGAGGGAACAGCCGAAGGCGGCTGGATCTTGCTCGACTGCAACGATCTGATCCTTCACATATTCGACGAGGAAAGACGAAGATTCTACGATTTGGAAACGCTATGGGGAGACGCCCCTCGAGTCGATTGGTCGGTCGAGGAGCCCACGGAATAACGGAGGAGAACGTTGTCGAATCGGATGGCAAAAATTCTGCCGACAACAGACCCTCCAACGAGAAATCCCACCATGCACCGGTGTCAGGCCATCGATCTGGGACGTCTTGATTATCGGGCGTCCCACCAGATCCAGTTGGAGGCGGTCAAAGCTCGCCGTTCAGGGGCGATTACCGACCGGCTGTACCTGGTAGAGCACGAGCCGGTGATCACCCTGGGGCGCGGTGGTGACACGTCCCATTTGAACGTACCGCAAGATTCCCTGTCCGACAAAGGCATTGACCTGGTAGAAACGGACAGAGGCGGGGATGTCACCTATCACGGGCCCGGTCAGCTTGTCGCTTACCCGATACTGGATCTGAGAGAGTACAAGCAGGATTTGAACTGGTATCTTCGGAGTCTGGAAGAGGTGGGAATTCGATTCCTCCGAACGTACGGCATTGAAGGATCGCGGATTGAGGGCCTGACCGGGGTCTGGATTGGCGATAAGAAGGTCATGGCCATTGGCATTTCCGTTCGCAAGTGGGTTACCTGCCATGGGATTGCCCTGAATGTCTCTTGCGATATGGCAAATTTCAAATATATTATTCCGTGCGGGATCGCGGACAGGGGGGTCACCTCTCTCCAGGAGCATCTTCACGAGAGCGTCTCGTTAAGTGATGCGAAATCCCGCCTCATGACCGGGTTCGCCGAAGTGTTCGAATTCGTGTGGCTGACCAGCCCCGGCGTGACTTTGAATTCCTGAACCTCTTCAAGAGAACCGAGCAAAACCCGAACCGCGCAGGAAAACATGGGCTCTCAACTCTTCTGGTTCTGCCTTGCCATTATCGCAACAGCCCTGGTGGGTGGCGGGCTTCCGCTCCTCTGGAAAAGGTCGGACCGGGCGCTGCACTTGCTCCTTGCAGTATCAACGGGAATATTCCTGGGGGCGATCTTTTTCCATCTTCTACCCGAACTGGCGGAGATGGGAAATGATCTTGCCATTTGGGGAAGTGTTCTGCTGGCGCTCCTGGCGGTTTATATCGTCGAAAACGTCTTTTTCCACGCCGGCGCTGAGTCTCCGGAGAGAGGCCATGCCGCGCTGGGGTATGCGACGTTTTTCGGTCTCTCATTCCACAGTTTGGCCGGAGGTTTTGCCCTGGCGGCCTCTCTGGGCCGTCCGGCCATGGAAGTCGCCGTCTTTACGTCCATCGCAACCCATAAGATGGCCGCGGCCTTTTCTCTTTCTTCGATGTTTGCCCTGGGAGGCTTCGACAAACGAAGAATCCTGGCTCTGGTGGGGCTCTTTTCCCTGTGTACCCCCGCCGGGGCGCTGATCGGTTACCTGTTCCTCTCCCAGGCATCCCTATTCGTCACCGCAATGGCCACAGCTGTTGCGACAGGCACTTTCCTTTATGTAGCGCTTTGCGACCTCCTGCCGGAGGTCTTTCACCATGCCCGGGACAAGCCTCAGAAGCTGGCTCTGCTCGCAGCCGGCATTATCCTGATGATCATAGTGGGAGGGCATTCGTAGTGGTTCATTCCATTTGATTATAGCTATTGCGTATGTATGCCGATCTTCCTCTCGTTCCCAAGTTGAACTTGGGAACGAGAGGGATCTTCCCGCGAAGCGGGTGCGGGTTTTAGCCAGGGGTCAGCGAAGCGCAACCCCTGGTATTGGGACGCTCTATCCATCTGCTACCCCGCAGGGGTAGGGCACAGACCCATCATCCCTCTACCCCTGCGGGGTAGGCTCCATATTGGATTCGGGGTCCGGGGGCTGCGCGTTGCTTGCCCCCGGCTACAGTCCGCAACGCCTCCGGCGTTGTCCTGCCGGTGGAGTCAGGGCGATCCTGTGATGATTTGTGAGAGGTTCTTCATGCCTTCGAAACTGCGAAGTTTTTGGGGGAAGTCCTCCCCCTGCCGCCTTGACATTTTATGGAGTTTGGAGGATAATTATATCGGTTGGACTTGAAGGAAGTCGTTTTATCCTAATAAGTTAGGATATAGTAGACAAAAAGAGTCAGTATTCGGGTCGCTCCTGGCGGCTCTATCGTCCAAACCAGGAGAACAGAGATAGGGAATGAAACTCACTTGGGATGATCCCGAGGATATCGCCCTGGAATTGTTGGAGAAACACCCGGACGTGGAGCCCTTGTCGCTCAGCTTTGTGAAGCTCCATGAGATGGTCGTTTCTCTCAAAGAATTCGATGATGACCCGAAGGGGTCGAGCGAAGGGAAACTCGAGGCCATCCAGATGGTGTGGCTCGAGGAGTTCCAAGAGGCATAGGGAAACAAGTAGCGGCGTCCGTCGGGATGCCTGGCGGTAGGTAGTAAAAGAAAACAGGAGAAGGATTAATGATTACCGTAACAGAAACAGCCTCGGAAAAAATTAAAGAGCTTCTGAATCAGGAAAATAAAGAAGGCTGGGGCCTGCGCATAGCCGTCCAGGGCGGCGGCTGCTCGGGGATGGAATACAATCTTGGCCTGGCAGAAAAGCCCGAAGATGGAGACGACACAATAGAAAGCCAAGGGGTGAAGTTGTTTGTGGATCCGTTTAGTCTTCCGTACGTCGATGGCTCAATGATCGACTTCTACGAAGGAATTGAAGGCCAGGGATTCACCGTCAACAATCCGAACGCCGTTAAGTCCTGTGGCTGCGGTTCCTCCTTCGGAGTCTGACCGGCCTCAGACCTCTTTAGACTTAAGAAAGCGCCCTTTCATCGGCGGAAGGGCGCTTTGTCATTTCCCGGCGGGCAGGGTCCTTCCACGAGCGCTTACTCCAACTCCTGGAGGAACTGCAGAATCGCGACCTCATCACGCCGAAGCGCGGCAACGCGTCGCGGCCGTCGGGCCCGGCGTCTCGGCGCGCTTTTGGAGGGTCCGGCCGTGAGGCCCTGAAGATAGGCCTGGAGGAGAGCAGGGTGAACATAGTACTTGCGACAGACGGCACGCGTGTTCCCGAGTTGTTCTGCCACTGCGTCGATTGCACGGTTGATATTCTGCTTCGCCTCGCGCTCATTTGAGGCGGGCCCCATCGCCCGCAGCTCTATTCCCGCCAGCATCGTGCCGCCCCAGGTCCGAAAATCCTTGGCTGTGATATTGCGGCCGGAGATTTTCCGGAGATATTCATTCACATCGTCCGATGTGACGGTTTGCCGGTCCCCCGATCTGTCGATGTACTGGAACAATTCCCGGCCGGGCAGGTCCTGACAACGCTGAACAATACGGGCAATTCGACGGTCGGTGATTGATACCGCGCGTTGGACCCCGCTCTTGCCGCGAAAGCTGAACCGGAGCTTCGCCCCCTTTATCTCCACGTGCCGCTCGCGCAAGGTTGTCAGCCCGTAGGAACGATTCTCTTTTACATACTCCTCGCTGCCGACCCGAATGAATGTCTTGTCCAGCAACTGTACCACAGTGGCCAGAACCTGGCGCCGGCTGAGCTCTCGCGCGCAAAGGTCGCGCTCCGCCCGTTCCCGAATGGCCGAGAGGACCTCGCTCAACTCAAGTATGCGGCGGAATTTCGACTTGTCACGCGCTTTGCGATAGTCGGGATGGTAGCGATACTGCTTTCTGCCGCGCGCATCGCGGGCCGTGACCTGTATATGGCCCTTCTGATCGGGACAGATCCATACGTCCGTCCAGGCCGGCGGGATTGACAACGATTTGATCCGCTTTCGCTTATCAGGGTCTGTGATGCGCGCGCCCCTCGGTTTGTAGTAGGCCCAGCCCCTCCCCGCGCGGCGCCGGGTGATACCCGGAACCCCGTCCGTCACATAATTCAGCCCAGCGCGACGGGCCGCCCTCCGATGTTCAACAGTGCGCGATGAAGCCACTAAGTTTTCCCTCTTGAGTAACGGTAGGGTTAACGATGTTTCAGTTCTGTAGGCAGAACGGTTCGCGCGTCAGCGGCAGAGGAAAAGCGAAAGAATTAGTCTTCGAAACCAGAGACCAAAAACCCTAACTTTCCAGCCGGTTTTTCTTAATGTTTCGTAAAGATGCCCCAAGGAATAAGGAACGGCCTGCGCCGCGCTCCTTTCCCGCCTGCCGATGAACCAAAGCGGCTTGACCCGTTTGTCATGGGCCACTCCCAAGCTGCTATCTTTGCAACTGCTCGCATAGGGTTCCATAAAGGTTTCTTATCCTCTCGTAATACATGTGGTATCGTTCCTTCCAAAAGAACCCGCAAAGGGCGGCGATCACGAGAGCGATCACGCTAAGAATCAGCTGTCGTCGAACGAGCAAAATGGCAGCGATCAAGGCGAAGTTGAGTATGCCAGCGCGAAACAGGCGGATGAAGCTCAAGTCCACGCGAAGGCTCACGTGAACCTCGGGAGATCCATTTTGGAGGACTGTTGCGCGTACGGTGCCGTAACCGGGCAAGGGCTTTTCAAACAAGGGATCGCGCCACCTCTTATGGAAATATCGCCCCTGGAGCGCTCCCGCCACACCATTCATGAGAAGACCGAGTTGATAGAAGATCGCCACCCCTGCCAGCGACAGTGGTATAGACCAGTCGGAGGCTTTGGAGAAAAAGCTTTTGAGCGTGGAGACATCCAAGGGCGAGAAGGACAGAACCGACAGAACCGACAGAACTATCCATACGCCTGCAAGAAATCCGATGATCAGGATCTCAACGATAATAGCTGTAGTGCTCATTGCAAACCCTCAGTCATTGTATCCCTGTGTGTTCCTCGACGCATAACGTTACGGCTCACCCACGCGGGTACTGCGTCCTCGCAGGTAGGCGTTATACACTCCATTTAAGAATTTCCGCGGCCGAGTACCCTTTACTTGTGATTTCGAAGATCTCACCTTTATAGCCCCGTTCGATCACCAACTCCTCATTCACAAGTTCCTGAAGCGCGGTCTCCCAGGTTGCGATAGTTCTTCTATCGTTACTCGCAATCAGATTTTTCCCGTTCGTTTGAAGGTCTGTACCACCCATGTATCTCAAGTACATTATGGTACCGCTTTGATCTTCGCTCGCTTCAATAAGCAGCGTCTGCGCTTCGGCGGACAGCGTGGGGATGTTTGAGGGGGGACTCTCAGCGATATCAGATGAAGAATTCTCGATGCTCGGATGACGGAAATCCTCAGACTCGTTGAGCTTCAGCTGTAGGTGCCTGAAGAATTTCTCCTTGAAGCTAGAAAGGTTCTCGTAGACCTCATATAATCCACGACTCTGACAGGACGCTTTGAACTCCTTGAGCTTGTCATATTGTTCTGCGTCAATGGACTCTGGATGCGCTGGTTTATTTGAGAAATACAGCATCGCAGGCTTCCCCGCGCTCACATGCCGCTCGATCTCCTCCACTGTCCCGCTTGCATACTTACCCGATGCTGTTCCGATTCGTGTCCAGAATATCCCGACCAACAAGTCACATCTATCTAGCACTTGGCTATTGATAATCTCTTGTGGTCTTGCGCCCATCTCGGGCGAAGAGTGTGACTCCCAACTTGCGGGGAGTAAGACGACTCGTCGACGCTCGGAGTGGATTGCGTTCCACTCATGAATGACTTCTCGAACAATATTTCTCTCTGCCTCCACATCACCAGGGGAAGCAATCATGACGTTGTAGACCTGAGCTGAATATCCCACCAATAACCTCAAGGAACCTAATCAGGGTTCAAACAGACTCTATAACCCCTTTCTGTATCACAATTCGACGTTGTATAATCCCCAGACGCCGGAAGAGCCAAACATTTCTAACCTATTATATCGTAAATGCTTAACTCCGATCTCAAATCATCGCCAGGGGGCGCAAGGTGAATCCGGCCGTCGCGCCTTTGATCTTGTTGGTCGTGGCGACATAGCAGAATTCGTAGATTCTGTCGCGGGCCAGCCCTTCCAGGTTGTGAAACTCGAGGATGTGGACGCCCTGCTGGACGAGCAGATAGTCGTGGACCGAGACAAACCCGCCCGGGATCGGATCCGGCGGACTGTATTCGAGGCCGCTGGTGTCCGAACCGATGGCCAATGCGCCGTGCTCCTCGATAAGCCACCGGGCCGTGTCGAGGTTGATGCCCGCGCTGCCGTGTTCCGTCAGCTTGGCGTGGTCCGCCCCGGTTTCACCCCAGTAACGGAGCATCCCGGTACGAATCAGGACGATATCCCCGACCTCAATCTCTGTTCCCTGAGCCTTCAGGGCGGCCTCGAGGTCTTCCGGGGTGATGATATAGTGCGATGGGAGGGCGTCGACGCCTTTGTGTCCCGCCACATCAATCAGGACGGCCCGGTTAACGATGGGGGGAATATTGTCCGCGGAGGCCTTTCTGGGCCCCCAATCACCACCGTATTGGCTCTCCTTGAAGCCATTGTACCAGTGGTTGTCCTCGCCGCTGGTAATGTGGCCCAGGCCGTCAATCTGGGTCCCCACGTTGTCACTGATGAAAAGGGCGCAGCTATGCCATGCATTCCCTCGTATATTGAGCTCGGGAGCCGACAGAGGGAAGTCGCCCATCCGTTTGACCCCTTCCGGGGACCGGAAGATCATGATTTCAGTGGGGGAGTGGCCCGGCCATTTGAAGGAAGTCCGGTCGAACAGGACCCCCAAATCGTAGATTTTGCCCTTCTTGACCAGGCTGAGGGCTTCCAGAACCGTGTCTTCGGTGACGCTGTTGAGGGCTCCGACCTCGTCCTCAGGGCCCCATACCCAGCCCCAACCGCGGCCCTTCTCCCAGCCGGTTCTCTCCGCAGAAACGCGCCCCAGGCCAAAAATGAGGGCGGTCAAGAGGACGATTCCAAGACCTGCCGTGAATCGAAATGTGTGGTGACGAGCCATGTCTACCTCCTTGGTTTGTGCCCAAGACTGATCGATCAGCGCAGGGCCGAGAGCCGTTCCGATATTATTCAACCAACTTGTTAAGACAATGCCATAAGTTCCTGATAGTAAATGCTATATGAATATATATTGTTTCTAGAAAAACACCCTGTTAAGATTATAGACAAAGCGCCTAAGTGCCCTGATTCATAAGTTCGGTAACGTATTCGGCGTCCAGCGTTGGCTCAAGCGTCATTGCGAGCGACCGAAGGGAGCGCGGCAATCTCGTTTGTGAATGCGGGTTTTCCAGGATGAGATTGCCACGCCACGCCTGAGGCGTGGCTCGCAATGACGGGGGGGATGGCCTTGTCTGTGAGATAAGCGGGCTAATGAACATGATGAGTTACGATGCTCTCCGGACTCGAAGCTGGTCGAAGGCGACGGCGGCGATGATGATGACGCCCAGGAGTATTTCCTGGATGTAATTCGGCCAGCCCATCATGCTGCACCCGCTCCGGAGGACGGCCATGATGAAGGCCCCGATGACGGATCCCAGGACGCTCCCCTCGCCCCCGCTCAGGCTCCCGCCGCCGATAACGACAGCGGCGATAACGTCGAGCTCGATTCCGATGGCAACGGTGGGGTCTCCGACTGTTAAGCGAGAGAATTGTGCGAGTCCTGCAAGGCCGATGAAGAAACCGGACAGGGTGTAGACGTAAATCTTGTACCGGTCGACGTTGATTCCGCAGAGGCGGGCGGTGGGCTCATTGGACCCGATAGCTAAGACGTACTTGCCGTAGATTGTGCGGTGGAGGAGGATTACGACCAACACAAATGCCGCCAGAACGATCAGTGTCCCCGGGGGGAATAGCAGGATTCGTTCGTCTGGGGACTTGGACATCAGCTTGTCGAGAAGGAAGGCTGGGGCGTCGATTTTCTGCTGCCCGGCAACCCACTTGCCGACCCCCCGGGCAATCCCCATCATGCCCAGGGTCGCGATGAAGGGGACAAGTCTCAGGCGGGTGATCAGCAGGCCGTTGCCGAACCCGCAGACCATTCCCGTCGCGATGCCGATAGCCGCGGCGATACCTGAGATGAGCAGGGGATGATGCCCGAAGTTCTGGGCGTAGTTCTTGAGGAAGTAGGCAAGGGTGACGGTCGAGAGCGCGATTACGGATCCCACGCTGAGATCGATCCCGCCGCTGATAATCACCATCGTCATTCCCAGGGAAGCCAGGGCCACGATAATGATTTGGAGACAGATGGTAACGAGGTTGCGCTCAGTGACAAAGGTCCCGTGGGGCACCATAATCGCAAAAAAGATGACGATAATCGCGAGAGAACCCAGCAGGACGAGGTTTCTTGCGTGGGCACTGAGGGTGTCGCGGATTGTCAGCCCGGATCTTCCCTCGCGGTAGGCGTCAGTTTGTGAGTTTTCCACTGGTTGCATATAGCATCAGGCTGTGCTCGTCCCACTCGGCAGGTGGGCGGGCTTCGCTCAGCTTCCCCTTGTGCATCACGGCGATACGGTCACAGATTCCGAGCAACTCCGGCAGGTATGAGCTGACAAAGAGCATCGCCTTGCCCCTGGCGGCGAGTTTCCCCATTAATTCGTAAATCTGCACCTTGCTGCTCACGTCGATCCCCCGCGTTGGTTCATCGAGAAGGAGGATTTCGGCATCTTGATCAATTAGCCGGGCGATGGCGACCTTTTGCTGGTTTCCGCCGGACAATTCGGCGACGAGCTGGATGATACTTCTGCACACAATCCCCAGAGTGTTCCTTCCGGCGATCGCTCTTTCGGAAAGAGGCCCTAACGGGAGCCAGCCGAAACGGGTGAATGGCCTGAGATTGGACAGGGTGATATTCTCGCGAATCGATAATCCCTGCGCAAGGCCCTCATTTTTCCGGTCCTCGCTAAGCAACCCGATTTTTTGCGGCTCGGAAGCCGCCACGCTTGATGCAAAAGAAACCGTCCCTGACGTGGACCTATCCAGTCCGAACAGCGCGCGCATCATTTCTGTCCGGCCGGATCCGACGAGTCCGGCAATTCCCAGGATTTCCCCGCGGCGCAACTCGAACGACACGCCCCGGGGAAGTTTCCCGCCGTGGAGATTCTCGACACTCAGGACGACTTCGCCGACCGAGTGGGGGACCTTGGGAAACATCTCGTCATGAGTCCGCCCCACCATCATTTTCACGATCTGGCCTTCGGTGTAATCCGCAATGTCGCCGGTGCCCACGCAGCGGCCGTCGCGCAGGACGGAAAAACGGTCCGCAATCTCCTGGACTTCCTCCAGGAAGTGGCTGATGTAAATGATTGTGACCCCTTGTTTCTTCAATTGCCGGATGACGTCGAACAAGTGCCCGATGTCTTCGGTGGACAGAGAACTGGTCGGCTCGTCCATGACGATGATCTTGGCGTCCGTGACCAGAGCCCGGGCCACTTCGACCAACTGTTGGGCGCCGATGCTGAGTGTCTCTACCCTTCGGTCTGGGTGTATCTCGGGATGGTGGAGGAGTTCCAGGGCTTTGGCGATTCGCGCCATGAAATGTTGCCGTTGAACAAATCCCAGTTGGCGCCTTTCCATCCCGAGTGTAATGTTTTCTTCGACGGTAAGATGCTTTGCGAGATTCAACTCTTGATAGACCATAGCGATGCCGTGGGTGCGGCCGTCGAGAGGGGACCGAGGACTGTAGGGCTCCCCAAAGAGGGTAATGGTGCCGTTATCGGGGATATAGGCTCCACTCAGCACTTTCATGAGGGAGCTCTTGCCGGCACCGTTTTCGCCGATGAGGGCGTGAACTTCCCCTTCGGAAAAGGATAGATTGATGTCTTGAAGGGCCTGGGTGGGGCCGAAGGAAAGGTTAATACTGTCGAATTTGAGTATCTCTTTGGACATCCCGCATTCGAACGGAACTTAGAGGGTCACCCCGAAGTGTCGGTCCGTGTCCGAACTGTTCATGAACCGAGCCACTCTTCAAACGGCGGCTCGAGGAGCTCTTTGTTTCGAGGCTCATCCATGTCTTCTTTGGTGATCATGGTGGAGCCGGTATCGATCCTGCGTTCGACAGTTTCCCCTTTGAGAACTTGAACGGCGGTCTTTACACCAAGATAGCCCATGTTGATGGGGTCTTGCAGCACGAGGCCGTGGATCTCGCCGTTCCGGAGGGCCTCAACGAGCTTGGGGCTGCTGTCGAAGCCGACGTACCACACCTTTCCGGCCATTCCGGCATCCTGCAAGGCGCGAAGCATGCCGAACGCCGTGGATTCGTTGGGGCAGAATATGCCGTCGATGTCCGGGAAGCGGTTGATCAGATTTTCAGCTTCCTGATATGCTGATTCGGTCGTCGCGCCACCGTAACGATTAGAGGAAACGACGTTGATATCGGGAAACTCTTTCTCAATGGTGTCGAGAAAGCCTTTCTCGCGTTTCATCGTGCTGGCGGATCCTTCCTGGTACCGCATCATTATGATGTCGCCCTTGCCGCCCAATAACTCGGCCAGTCTCCCGGCGCCGCGCACGCCGCCTTTGTAGTTGTCCGTCGCGACAAAGCTCTCGTATTCCTCCTCGAGCAAACCGGAGTCGATGATGACCACCCTGATCCCCTGATTCCTCGCATCTTTGAGCGGCGCGATAAGGGCTTTGTCGTCCAGAGGCGCTACAACCAGGCCGTCGACGCGCATGCTGATGAAGTTCTCGACGACCTGTATCTGCTGTTCACGATCATCTTCTCTGTAGGGTCCCTGCCAGATAACCTCGACGTCCAGCTCTCGCCCCGCCTTCACAGCGCCTGCATGAATGGATTTCCAGAATTCGTGTTCGGACCCTTTTGGGACGACCCCAACGCGCAGTTTCTCCTCCTGGGGTGATGCCAAGGAGGAGGGAACATCGGGGGTGGCTGCGGTCGGTTGTTTTCCGCAGCCGCAGAGGATCAGGGACACACAAATTGCGATTGGCAAAATTCGTGTGATATGCGAGGTGTTACGCTTCATGATTAACTCCTAGACCACTTCGGCGGTGTTCAGAATCTCCTGGTATCGGCAAACGTAGCGCAGGCGTCCTCGCCTGCATTTTCTTTTCGCCTATTCTTCGATGCAGGCGGGACGCCTGCTCTTCCTCCAATCGAGCGTTGGGATGCGGGTTTCATTGTTGTCGCCATCTTGACCTGCCTTGCAGGTATTGCGCTCTGGTGTGGGGAGGCTAGTGATTGGATATCACACCTGCCTCGGCGGCGGCTTTCAAATCCATGATGAGGATTCCGTACCCCACGCCGGCCTGCTGGTCGGCGCGGGCCATCTGGAAGGCCATGTACCGGCCATCGTCGCTGATCGCGGGATTGGTTCCCCGAAAGACTCCGACTTCGCTGAAGCGGGTCAGGCGCTCGTACTGTCCGCTTCCGTCCAGGGCCAGCTTCCAGATATCCATTGGGGGATTCCCCTCGAAGGGCTCGGGCCCCGTCACGACCCGCTCCACAGTGGTGTATTTCCCGTCCGGGAAGATACCTTCCGGCTCCTCGTACTGTTCCGGGTTGTTGGTGTAGTTCGTGACCTTGCCGGTCTCAATGTTGACTCCCATGACTTCTCCGCCCTGGTATTCGTACGTGCTGAAGATGATTTCCTTCTCGTCCGGCGGGCGGAAATTTTGCGTCTCCAATTCACACTCGAAAGGAAGAGTGCGTTCATCCAAAACCATTTTCTTGTTCACCAGTCGGGGCACCCCGTTTTCATACTCAATGTTTCCCATCCAGATTTGGAATGTGTCCTCCGGGATCCGATCCGGGTAGTCACCGTGATCGACTGTCCAGGCGATCTTCAGGTTCTTCCGCGACACGGCAGGCCCCTCAGAGCATTTCGACCCGAGCGGGACGGGCGGTTTCTTCAGTGATTTGTCCAACACCCAGAGCTCGGCCAGCTCCAGCCGGCTTGGCCAGGGATTTTCCGAGTCAAAGGTGCGAGCGCCCGAGAGAAGAATATCGCCGTTCGCAAGATAGAGGGCGCGGACGTAGCCCTCATGATAATAATGGTGAGTTACAGGTCGGATGACTTTCGTCTCCAGGTCCACCTCGTAAACATCTCCATATGTCTTCTCGATGAAAAGGACGCGCTTTCCGTCGTGCGACCAGTCGGCACGCTGTCCGAAGTGGGTAATCTGGGTAATGTAGGGGGGTAGATTGTCTGCGGGCGTTGATTCTTCGGCCTGAATCTCTGCCAGGAAACTGCAAGAGATTATTGCAGCACTTGCCATTACAAGGATCAGGCTGATCCGTAAAGAGTTTTCGGCCAATTGCATGGAAAACGCACGAGTTCCAGAAATGAGACCTGTTTTTTTTGCCATTTTGCCTTCCTTCGCTTTTCGAACCCCTTGATAAGGTGTTCCTGAGATGTTAACTTCTGAAAACGTCGCATCGGATGACCGGAGTGGATGCCCTTAACACAGGACAGGTTCCCGGGACGCACAAACCACCATTGAGAATCTGCGCATTTAGGCTTGATCTTATCCATGAAGGGGTAATTCGGCAAGCAGTTTATGAATTACCTTGATGTGGGCACCTGCAAGCAGATATTGGCATTCCCTGCAGGCCATCTCTGAGGCGAGATTGATAGTCTACACATTGTATTCACCCCTGACCCGTTCTCTGGGGAGGAGTATCCAGCTTGCACCTTTCACTCGTCATTCCCGCCTTTAACGAGGAGAAGAATATCGGCGAAACCTTGCTTAAAGCGGAGCGGTATCTGTCCAGACAGACTTATGAATCTGAAATCATTGTCATCGATGACGGCAGCACTGACGGAACTCTCGCCAAAGTCCGGTCTTCATTCCCGAACGTGGAGACGACTTCCTATTCCCCCAACCAAGGCAAGGGGTTTGCCGTCAGGGCGGGGATGATGGCGGCGAAAGGGGACTACCGGGTCTTTTATGATGCGGATGGATCGACTCCTATTGAAGAGTTGGAGAAGCTTTGGCCCTGCTTTAACGATGGCGCGGATATCGTCATCGGGTCGCGCGACCTTTCCCAATCAGAAGTTGTGGTCCATCAATCCTGGCTGCGGGAGCATATGGGGCGTGTCTTCAATCTTCTGGTCAAGATCTTTGCCCTGGGAGGATTTCCCGACACGCAATGTGGCTTCAAGGGCTTTACGGCCGCGGCTTGTGAAGTTGTTTTTCCCCGGCAGACGCTGGATGGTTTCGCCTTCGATGTGGAGCTTCTTTATCTTGCGCGGAAGCACGGACTCCGGGTCGACCAGGTGCCGGTCAAATGGATAAATGAACCAGAAACCAAAGTGAACCTGGTAACCGGATCATTCAGTATGCTTCTGGAGCTATTGACGATCCGATTCAAGAACCGGAAAGGCAATTACGATTGAGGGATTTGAGGCAGAGAGATGGGGGAGGGCGGATGTCTTATTACAGTTCCACAGAGGAAGGTGAACCAAAAGTCTGGGCAGGGTGGCATGGGCATCTTGCCCATGACCCGCAGGCGGGACGCCTGCGCTACCTTTAGCGTCAGGGCCAATTACCGAAGCGCAGCGTCTTCCCGGAATCGTCTTCCTCGATTAAGAGCATGGCACTGATATCCGGGCGGTTTTTGCAGAAGGATTCCACTTCCGAACAGGGCATAACCATGAAGGCGGACGACAGGGCATCCGCTGTTGCGGCTGATTCACAGACGACCCAGGCCGCTGCCTTCTCTGTGGCGGGTAGACCCGAGGTGGGATCGATGATGTGTCCGCCCTGGACGGCAATTCCCGACCCGCTCAGAGCGCGATCGCGCAGTCGGATCTGATCCGGCGCCTCGGAGTCCGTTGTTCCCCCGCCGACGCCCAGTGTCCAGCCGTTTTCCCCGGGGGGTGCGCCGATGGCGAGGACTGTGCTCTCGCCCGCATTGATGAGCGCGGCGTCGATGTCCCAATCGGGAAGAAGTTTTGCAGCTTGATCCAAGGCATAGCCTTTGCCGATCCCACCGAGATCCACTTCAATTCCTTCGGATCGTACTTTCACGGAGAATTCGCGGTCATCGAGATCGAGCAGATTCATTCCCACACACGCCCTGGCGGAAGCGATTTCCTCGGAAGACGGCTGAAGAGAAAGGGCGCGTGCCTCCCGCCAGCAGTTAAGGTACGGCCCGACAGTCACGTCGAAAGCGCCGCCGGTTGTCGCGTGGACATCGGCAGCCAGACGCAGGCATTCGAACGCGTGGAGCCCGATGCGGGCCGATTCACCTGCGGCCAGGCTGTTGATCTGTGAGATATCGCTGGACTCGACAAACCGGCTGAGCTCCCGCTCGAGATTGTCGATCACGGTGAAGCATTCGGCTGCAACCTGACGCGCGTAATTCGCTTCCTTTCCCGCGATGGCGATCTCGAATGTCGTAGCCATGGCATCGTGGGTAAATCGATGGGGAGCGATTTCTGCGCTCTCGTGTTTGGGAATCATCCTTCCGTTTCCAGTTGCTCCAAGAAACTGTTCCAAAGATCTTCCTGAATGTAGACCACGATCAGGACTTCGGGCCTTAAACCGTAGTATTCCTGAGAGTATCGGTCGCGGAGCAGTCCGTCGAGACGTGGCTGGAGCTCGGGTGATGTGATGATCACCGCCGCGTCGGGGTCCTCAGGGATTCCGTTCCAGTAACCTACCCGCTCCAACTTCCGAAAATACCAAGGCAAGGGCCAGTACTCAGGAGCCATTACCTTGGTGACCATCCGGGTTCCATCGGGGTGAATCTGGGTGAGCTTATCAACGCGGTCAGCGAGGCGAAGGAGATTTGATGACGTGTGTGAGTATACATAAGGGTTGCGGGTGTCTGCGTAGTAGATGAAAGAACCCCGGTAAGCTTGCTTGCCCAGATGGACGGTCCCGATCACTAACAGCCCGCACACAACGACGCGAGTCCATGCCCATGGAATGCTCCTGAAAACAGCTACGGCTCCCACCCCTGCCAGAAGGATCATTCCGTGGAGGAAACTCAACATGCTCCATGGGGTTTTGTACGGAATAATCGAGTAGGCAAGAGTTGTTAATACCGTATAGGTTGCCAGGAAGAGGAGCAGTTTGCGGTCTCCCTCGGGTGCTTTGCGTCTAAACGCGAAAACCAGACCAATAACTGCCAGTCCTACAATGAATGCTTCGCTCCACCACGGGCCGGGCGCGTATTTTCGATAAAGCAGCATCTGCAGGTAGTAGTACCAGGGATGGGCATGAAGTCCCGCTCCATCGGCGCGATGCAGGTAATTGCCGTAAGCGAGCCAGGAGTCCAGGATTCCTCGTGGATTGGTCAGGAATGCGGACATCAGGAGAGCCGACAGGAGAACGCCGAACACCGCCGCGCCGACCAGGTGGGCAGTGCGAAGCCGGGGGCGGTACCTGAACCAGGCGGCAGTCAATCCCCAAGCTGCGGCCATGGCAGCAAACGTGATGATGCAGGTTTCTTTTGTCGCGTGCATGAGACCGAGGCAGGCCCCGGCAAGAAGCGCGAATCGGAGTTTCTCCGATTTCGAATAGCGCCAGGCCGCGACTATGAGACCAAATGTGAAGAAGACGAGGAGTGTCTCTTGAATGTAGTAGCGGCTGTAAAAGACCATGGCCGGCGACACTGCCGTCAGCGCCCCAGCGACGAGTGCAGCGGCTCGTCCGAGCCCGTCGGCAATCCCGCCCACCAGCAGGATTAACCCCGCCCCGAACAACACCGGCACAATGCGAAACATCCATTCCCGGGTCTCCGCCAGATTGTCGGCGCCGCTCATCCAGACGAAGGGGAGGGCGAAGTAGTAAATCGTCGGCCCATGATAGTCTTTGCGGTCGTAACTGTAAGTTCCGGATTCTATGAGCTCGCCTGCCTTGATCGCGTGGACCGCCTCATCGGTATGCATCGGCCTTCGTTCTAACTGAGGCAGTCTGAAGGCAAGGGCAACAGCCAGAATGAGAAGAAGAATCCCCCAGAAAGCTGTCTTATTGGGGAGAAGCTGGGAATTATTCGTCACAGTCGCACCCAAAAAGAAGGGGAAACTCCCTCATGTCCGAAAGAGAGTTTCCCCAAATCCTGCGAAGAGATTGGACTGCCTTTATTACCCAACGGGTTTCCCGTAAACCTCGACTTCGATGTAGTGGTTCAAGTCATTAGAGGTGTTGCTGTTGCTGTAAAGGCGGACATAGCGTCCCGTTGCCCCTTTTCCCTTGATCAACCGGCCTTCGTACGCCTCTATGTACTCTTTCTGTTTTCCTACACCGAGACCCGAGGAGTTGTCGTGGTCATTGTTGAAGACAATTTCCGCACCATCGACAAAATCAGGGTCGTCCGAGATCTGGATCACGACATCAAAATAAACTGCCGCTTGAGAGTGGAAGTGCCACACCACGATAGGGTAGATCTCATATGAGTCCCCGAGGTCAATTTGCACCCACTGGACGCCGGGGCCAAGCTCGACAAAGCTCCCCTCCGACCCTTCTTTGTCGCCATCGGTGATCATGGCGATTTCGCCGATGATCGGTTCCTCATCGCTGCCACTTACAGGCTTGCCGGCGGAGAGAAGTGTCACACCCTTTGGCACCATGACCTTTCCCCGCGACTTTCCGGTTATTTTCTCGAGATTGGGGGTGCGGATATCTCTGGGCGTGCCCACAAACAGGGGTTTGGGCAATTTGATTTTCAATTCCACCATCTCGGTGTCCTGCCCCATTGCGGGAGGCGACCCGATCAGGCTGGATACAGCGAAAGCAATGACAAGAACGTACATCCAACCTTGGAAGATCCGAGCCTTCAATTCTCGTGATCTGCGCAATTGCATAAATACCTCCTGTTCAAGTTCAAGGCGAGCGTTTCGCCAAAAGCAACAAATATGCGTAGAAAACCGTAAATATCACCGCCAGCAATGCGCTGGCTCGATGGGCCTCGTACAACACCTCCTGGCCATGGTCGCCGAAGGTGGGCGTCATGCTGATCAGAATCGTGACGGACGACAGAAGCCCGAAAAGCAATAGCGACCAGAAACAGAATTTCTGGAGTCCGGTGAAACGGAGCGATCGGGGATTGGACGCATCTGTTTCCACTCTCCTAACACCGTTGGCCTCGGCCCAGGTGAAGGCCAGGGCGACCAGACTGACCATATAGACCCCGCCTGCCGCCACATGGAGCAGAAGGGGAAAACCCGTCATTAGGTCCTTAGCCAATATAGTCGCATTGAACCCGGTCAGGGTCAATACCACAAAGCTGATGAGCAGCCCGGCGCAGATCAATAGCTCCCAATTGCTTTGACGACGGGTCGGCCCTTTCCCTTCAGCCCGGCTCCGGCCTGTAAAGGAGTAATGCACCAGGATAAGAACAACCACTCCGATCAGGGATCCTATGGAGACCGCACGAAACACCCTAACCTCTTTTCGCGATTAGCTTTAGAAGCCTATCGAGGCCCTTGAAGAAGTATAGAACCAGAACGGCTCCGACGAGAACGGCGCAGATGGTTCCCACCACCTTGAACAAGGGGCGAACTCTGAACGACCGGCCGAAGGTGACCAGATAGGCCGGGTCCTGGTCCTGGAACTCATAACGATATTGGGGGGCCGGTGGCGTGGAGAACTGGATGGGCCCGATCGCGGGAACGGTCCCGAAATAGAAGTCAGAGTTCTCCGAATGGCAGTCCGTGCACCCGTTGACCCCCAGCGACTGGGCCGCCGGCAGAACATCGTGCCCGATTGGCCACGAATAGGACCGGGCTGCGCGATGCTCGACGCTGACGAGCTTCCCTTGAGGGGAAAGATGATAGACCTTCCCGCCGGCCACGTAGACGGGATCACCCTGAATCTCATTCCCCAGAGTCGCAAGTATCTTAATAACCTGTTCTTCGCTTCCAATTTTAGGGAGCTCCACCATTGGCTGGGCTTCCCCTTCGCCTTCTCCTTCTCCCTCTCCGCCTTCTCCACCTTCCCCTTCAGCCTCCAGCGCCTCCAGCCTCTCGGCTTCCAACCGGGCCACGCGCTCCTCTTCAAGGATGCGATCGGCAGCCGCGGTCGCGACATCCAGAGGAAGGGGGGAGATCTCCTGCCCCTCCTGAGTGCCCCAGAACGCGGGCCAGAACAGATTATGGGGAGCAATCTTGCCGTTGGTTTGCTTTACGTACACCGGCGTGAGGATATAGGGGAGATCGGTGTACCACTGAGCTTTGCGATAGATCCCAAGGCGATTGGCGCGGGAGGTCCGGATCAGTTCCGCTTCCTTACGCGGCCATGTCCCCGAATGGCAGGCGGTGCATGTCATCTTTTCGAAGTGTACAGGGGGCAAGCCTTTATGCTCGGGGCGGGGAGCGCCGAGCCGCCCTTCAATGGGCGGTTGACCTTCTGAAGTCTCTTCACCCAGATGGCAGCCCCGGCAGGAGAAGGGCTCCGCTGCCGGGCGATCATAATCGGAAGCCTCTTCTTCATAACCGCGAACCATCATGTGGTCCAGTCCATTGCGATGGCAATCGGTACAGGACATGCCTGAGGTCAAGTGAATGTCGGTTTTGGCTTCCCAGTGTTCCTGTTCAACCCGGGGTGTGGAATGGCAGAAGTAGCAGCGATTTGGCGGGACTTTTCGGGAGATATCGAAAAATACGCGCTTGTTGGCGTCAAACTTGGTTCGGTCATACTCGATTGAGGGAGGAACGATCCAGGGATTGTCCGGCCAGGTGCTCAATTGAGGGTCGTAGTAATCGGGTACAGCTCCAGCTATGCCGTCGACAACGCCGATCCCGCCGGCAGCCGTGGCGCCCCATCGGAAATTCTCCCGGGCCATTTGAATGACCCATTCGCTCTGGTCCTGGAGCCGGTCGGCGTTGTGACATCCCAGGCAGTTGATCTCCAGCCGTCCGGAAATGTCCCACCGGGACTCGACATCAACCGGATTCTGCTCGAGTTCGCCGGCATCCCCTCCCGGCATGTGTCTGCCGAAGATCTGGGTGAATTTCCACGGAGACAGGCCCACGTCATCAGGATGCCAGGTCCCGGGCCAGCGTCGATACGAGATGGGAAGCTGGGTGCCCGATTTCTCGTCGACCAGGATCCACGGCTCACCGGGACGACCGCGAACCACGTCCGGCGCGGTCGAGTTGAAATGCCAACCCGTACGGATTGTCTTGTAGTCGTGGCACTTGCCGCAGGTGACTTTCGATGAAAAGGGAAGGGGATTCTCGAAGTAGGGGCTTATCTGTTCGTCGGTCTCGTCGTAAATGGGAATTAGGTGAACCGCTCGAGTGCGGCTGCCATCTGCATGATCGTCCTGTCCCAAAGCTACGAGAGAGTGCGCTGCCCAGAGCACTAGGAAGGCCACGACAAATCGAACTGCTCTCTGACTCAAACGTAAAATTCCTCTGGCTTAAACTCGACCTTTCTTCCTGCTACCACAGCGTCATTGACTGTGAGTACGGAAACGGCCGTCTCGTAGCCGATTTCTGCGGGACAATTCAACGGGATTCCGAATCGGATTGCATCGAAGAAGTTTTCCAGGTGCGGCTGGTGAGCAGGCTTCGACAGCTGGACTGGAAGGTCCCAGCCCCCCAGAGGCTTGCTGACCCGGACATCAACGAACACGTCCTTTGTTTTTACCTTCTTGATCTGCGCACCGGTTCTTATCAAATAGCCTCTCTCCGCAAGCCTATCCCAGATTTCTTCGGGGACATGATGTTCCCGGAAAACGGCATTCCCGCGCTCCGGAAGCTCTGATATGGCAAGCGTTCCATCCTCACCCATAAAATTTTCATAGAAACCGCCGCGGCTTGTGGTCGTCAGAACCTGGTATAAGGCGCGGGAGACTCCATGCTCATTCTCATATTCGTATATGGCCATCACGTTGTCGTACCATTCATGATTGGGGTAGAAGTCTACGCCGCCTCCAGCCATCACCGATTTCGGCGGGACTCCGAAAACCCAACCGAAGATGTCGATTTGATGGGAGCCGAGGTCCACGATCGGGCCTCCGCCGTATTTCTTGTACCACCGCCAGTTGCGGAAATGGTGCATGGAGTCGTACCCGTGCTTCTCGAGGGTTTGAGGATCGATTTCTTCTTTCGGAGGCCAGGCCAGGTCATCGCTCTTGGCCCTGTTCCACTGCCCGTATGCCTGGGTAACCCGCCCCAGGAGGTTGTTCTCGTGCAGCAAACGGTCAATGGCGTGGATATACCTGGGATTGCTGCGCCGCTGGTGGCCGATCTGGAGCAGTTTGCCGGTTTCTCGCGACGTCTCGACCATTTGCCGGGCTTTCTCCAGGGTATTCGACATCTCTTTTTCAGAATATACATGGAGACTGGCTTTCATGCAGGCAATGGCGTGTTCGGCGTGCATCCAGTCGGGGGTGGCGATGAGGACAGCGTCGAGGTCATTCTCCCGGGCAAGCATCTCCCCGTAGTCCTCGTAATCATTGACTGGATGGCCGTATGCTTTCAGTCTCCGCGAGGCGTATCCGCGGTTGTATTTCCATATGTCGCAGACGGCCTTGAAGCGAATCCCGGGGATCCGTCTGGCTGCCTCGATCAACACCTTGCCCTGTGCCCCCATGCCAATGACAGCGATATTCAGCTCATCATCCTTTGATACCGCGGGCGGCGCTTCCTGGGCTGAGGCGGCACTGGTCAGTATGAGTCCAGCGCCCATGGAAGCCGTCGAAACAAGAAAGTCGCGGCGTCCCATTTCAGGTTTGGGTTTTGAGGTATCGTGATCTTTCATGGTTTCTTTTGGTTATCCGGGCCCCCTGGGGAAACTTCCAGGACCGTCTTCTCCGCCCCGTGATGGAAGATCATAATCAGGACGGTGTAAATTCCTCATTAAATATCATATACTATACATATAATCCAAGCAATTTTGTTTGAACATCCGTACAAGGAGGATGCAATGAACGAGCATAGAATCTCAAGCTGTCGCCGTGGTCACTTCGTTCCGGCCGTCGCACTAGGGCTAATGATCGTGATGGTCAGCGGCTTCGGGGTAGCCGAACCGGCGCTGAAGGCGCTTATTGTTGACGGCCAGATGAACCAGTACCATGATTGGGAAACCACCTCACCGGTCCTGGAGAAAATCGTTGAGTCAACGGATCTATTCCATGTCGATCGAACGACTTCGCCTCCCAAAGGGGAGTCACTTGCCGACTACAAGCCGGAGTTTTCGAAATATGACGTCGTGATTTTGAACTACGACAACTCCGGCGGCGATTACTGGCCGGATGAGACCAAAGCAGCGTTTGTCGAATACGTGCGATCCGGTGGAGGCGTGGTTGTCTATCATTCCGCCAATAACTCTTTCCCGGACTGGAAGGAGTACAACGAAATCATCGGCCTGGGCGGGTGGGGAGGACGAGACGAAAAATCCGGCCCTATGGTCCGTTATCGGGACGGGAAGGTTGTTCTGGACCATTCTCCCGGAGAAGGAGGCGACCATGGCCCCCAGCACGAATTCCCGGTCACAGTTCGTCAACCCGACCATCCGATCATGAGAGGCCTTCCGGAAAAGTGGTTGAGCGGTAAAGACGAGCTTTACAGCAAGCTCCGAGGCCCGGCCAAGAACCTGACGGTGCTGGCAACTGCCTATGCGGATCCTGAAAAGGACGGCACGGGTGAAAACGAGCCTATCCTCTTCACGATTAACTATGGAAATGGCCGAGTGTTTCATACACCTCTCGGGCACGGCCCGGAGAGCATGCAGTGTGTGGCATTCATCACGACGCTGCAGCGGGGGACTGAATGGGCAGCCACCGGAAAGGTGACCCAGACAGACGTTCCCGATGACTTCCCCTCGGCTGACAAAGCCAGTTATCGCCCTTAGATGGTCCTAAGTGCAGAAGAAAGGACTGAGGTTCTGAAAGAGGGTGATCTCAGAGCCTGGCGGAGGCCGACCGGCGAATGGGAGATCGTGTGGGGGCGCTCATTGATCCGGACAATGAGCGCCGATTGGCTACGAGATCGGGCCCGTGTCCGTGCAAATACCGTCAATTTATAGGTGACTGTCCCATATTTCCTACTATTGTCCCCTATTTCTCTATTTCCCTATTTCGGTTTGAATTCCTCAGTGTGGACTTTTTTACTCACTTGACGGGACTACCTAATCAAATGAATGAGAAACCAGGAGAGAAGGTTGCTGTAACAAGGTATCTTCCTTCCAAAGAACTAGACTTCCTCCGCGGTTGGTACAACAAAAAGGGAATTGCTTGGTTTGAAGAAACAGACGATAGCGGCCACGTCAGGATGTGGCGGTGGTCAAATCATGTGTATGAAGGAAGATGATGTTGCCTGTAAAATAGGTAAAATAGGGGACAGTCACCTATTTCCAGTAGAGAAGGTTCAGGCTGGCCAGGTGTCAGCAGCGCTGTGGAAGAATGAGATAACCACGAACGGACACAAAGCGATCATTCTGAAGGCGTACGTACAAAGGCGGCACAAGGATAAGGATGGAACCTGGAAGTCATCGACGAGTTCTAGTCTTATTTGAGTTTCTTGAGTCGGATGTCCTTGAACTGTACAGTCATTGGAGGGCCTACGTGCAAC